>ENA-UOJD01000399-UOJD01000399.1-human-gut-metagenome-genome-assembly--contig:-P48-NODE-399-length-64182-cov-12.213420_pt1 | contig 64182 bp, 36 predicted proteins | sample MGYA00242342_ERZ723889 | MGnify/ENA metagenome assembly ERZ723889 | reverse complement strand
ATAAAAATCAAAAATTATCACCCTAAAAAGTACTTTGACAAAAAAGATATATTTAATATAATGAAATAAATATTTATATTAATATGAAAGGGAAAGATTATATGCTAGTAAAGTTAATTGGTAACAAAAAAATCATAAAAATGAATTTACCAGAAACTGTTGAAGGTAATTACTGGGTATGCGATGATTATGATGGTGAAGAGCAGAGAATAATTAATATAAAAAGCTTAAATGGCAATTGGATAGCTACAAGTAATAAGTATTCAAAAATAATAAATGAAAAAGCTGTCCAAAAAAACAAAAGTGGTGAAATCTTTATTAATCCTTCCCAAGAAACTGTAATAAAAGAAGTTGGCTTGAAATATTATGAAAAGACTGTAGTCTCAGTAAGAAATAGTGATAATCTGTACGTTTTGTATTATTATCCATTATATGAAAACAATTTGAAAACATATAGTATTGTAGATGACGAAATTATGATAGGTTCGGATAAAACAAATGATGTAATATTTATAGACAATTTAGTAAAAAATGTTCAAGCAAGAATTTTTTATAAAAATGGAAAATGGTATATAGAGAATTATGATACGACTTTTGGAACATTTTTGAATGATAAATATATTGAAGAGGATAAAGCTATAGCTGTTGGAAATGGAGATATTATTTCAATTTCGGGAATTAAGCTTATAATATTAGATAATAAGTTAAGCGTAATGGGGGCTTTAGATTCAGTAATAATTAACAAAAATAAATTAAAAGAAGAAAAAATAGAACATAAAAAAATGGAAGATATACAAATTGTAGAAAAAAATAATGAAGATATAGAATTATATAAAGAAAGTGATTTTTTCTACATTTCACCAAGAATAATGGAAAAAAACTTGGATGAGAGCATAAGTATTGATCCTCCTCCAGCTAAAAAACAAAATGATAATTCTGCACAAGCAATGTCTTTGATTTCTTCATTAGGAATGGTAATGACTACAATAGTAACGTTAATTATAGCAATAGTAACTATGGAAAGTTCTGGAATAAAATTGGCTACAAGAATAATAACTGCGGTTTGTATGATCGTTACTGCATTATCGATACCAATAATAAGAATTGCTATGCAAAAAAGAAGTAAAAAGAAAAAAGAGCGAAATAGGCAACATGAATATAGAAAATATATTAATCAAAAAATCATAAAAATAAACGAAATTATGGAAAAAGAAGGAAATGTATTAAGAAACAATAGTTTAATAGCAGAGCAATGTGAAAGAATAATATTAGAAAAAGATAATGAATTATGGTTAAGAAAAATTGATGATGAAGATTTTTTAAATATCAATTTGGGAAATGGAACTAGAACAATAGATATAGGAATACAAAAACAAGATCCACCATTTGTAATTGAACCAGATAATTTGTCAGACATTTATTATAATGTTGTAAACGGTTCAAGGACAATATCAGATGTACCAATAACAATTTCATTAGTAAAAGAAAAAATAGCATCTGTAATTGGAAAAGACATAAATGTACTACATGAATATATGAAAAGTATAATTCTACAAATAATTGCTCTACAAAATTATAGAAATTTAAAGCTAGTGTTTTTTGTTAAAAATCAAGATGATTGGGACTATGTAAAATTATTACCACATGTATGGGATGATTCAAATACTGTTCGTTTTTTTGCATCAAGTAGAAATGATGTAAATGAGGTTTCTCAATATTTAGAAGAGGAAATTAGTGAAAGATTACCAGATGATTCAAACCCTTGGAGTGCTAGAAAGTTTGATTATAGTAAAGTCGACACTTATTATTTAATAATTACTGACAATTATAGAGAATTACAAGATATAAAAATAATCAATACTATTTTGGAAAATGACGATAATTTAGGATTTAGTTTATTGTGTATTAGTAATAACATTACACAATTACCTAATAAATGTAAAACTTTTATAGAAATAAATGAGGATAGATCAATGGTTTTTGAAAATGAAGGACTAACAACAATTACGCAAGATTTTCAAGTAGATAACTTTGAAGATTTTGATTATAGTAGGATAACAAAAACTATGGCAAATATCCCAATAAAACATTCTTCGTCTAAGGCATTAACACTACCAACACATTATAATTTTTTAGAGATGTTTAATTCTGGTAATATAGAGCAATTAAATATTTTTGATAGATGGAATAATAATGATTCAACTATAAGCTTACAAGCTCAAATTGGAATAGATGTACAAGGAAATCCAATTTATTTAGATGCACATGAAAAATATCATGGTCCACATGGTTTAATTGCAGGAACAACTGGTTCTGGAAAAAGTGAATTTATAATTACATATATATTATCATTAGCAATAAACTACCATCCAGATGATGTAACATTTGTTTTAATAGATTATAAAGGAGGAGGTTTGGCTGGAGCATTTAAAAAGAAAAATGTTCAATTGCCTCATTTAGTTGGAACAATAACTAATATAGATACGGTTGGTCTTCAACGTTCACTAGAGTCAATACAAAGTGAATTAAGAAGAAGACAAGTTAAATTTAATGAAGCTAAAAATATTACAAATGAATCAACTATTGATATTTATAAATATCAAAAATATTATCATGATAAAGTTTTAAAAGAGCCAATTTCACATTTGTTTATAATATGTGATGAGTTTGCTGAATTAAAACAACAACAACCAGATTTTATGGCAGAGCTAATGAGCGTTTCTAGAATAGGTCGTAGTTTAGGGGTTCATCTAATATTAGCAACACAAAAGCCAGCCGGAATAGTAAATGAGCAAATTAGAAGTAATAGTAAATTTGGAGTTTGTTTAAAAGTTCAAGATAAATCTGATAGTAAAGATATAATAAAAAGACCAGATGCTGCATCATTAAAAAATGCGGGACAATTTTACATTAATGTTGGAAATGATGAATATTTTGCATTAGGGCAATCTGGATATACAGGTGTGGAATATGTACCATCAAATATTGTAAAAAAAGAAATTGACGATTCGGTAGAGTTTGTATCTAATACAGGGAATGTAATAAAAAAAATAGAAACAAGAAAAAAAGAAAACACAAATAATGAAAAGAAAAAACGTGGAGATCAATTAACAAATATTGTAAATTATTTAGCAGAGTTGGCGGAAAGAAAAAATATAGTAGAAAAGTCATTATGGCTTGAACCAATACCAGAAAAAATATATATAAGTAAATTAAGAAAGAAATATAAAGTAGAAGCTAAAGAAAATATAATAAATCCTATAATAGGTGAATATGATGATCCATTCAATCAATTACAAAATGTATTAACACTAAATTTAACTAAAGATGGAAACACTTTAATTTATGGAAGTGCAGATAGTGGAAAAGAAGAATTATTATCAGCTATTTTATATGATTCAATGATCTGCCATACAAGTGAAGAAGTTCAATTTTATATTGTAGATTTTGGATCAGAAATATTGAATATGTTTAGGGAAGCACCAAATGTAGGAGATGTAATGATACCAGAAGATACAGAAAAAATCATGAGAATGTTTAAAATGATAAAAAAGAAAATAAAAGAAAGAAAAGAATTATTATTCAATTATAATGGAGATTATAACTTATATTTAAAAACAAGTGGCAAAAAAATGCCAATGATAGTAATAATGATAAATGAATTTGGAAACTTTTTACAAACTTTTTCAAGGCAAGAAGATGAATTTGTTAAATTATTTAAAGAAAGTAATAAATATGGTATAGTATTTATAAGTACAGTAAATGGACCTAATGAAATTAGAAGTAGAATTGGTCAAAACTTTAGAAGAAAAATATCACTACAGTTAATAAGTGGAGATTATACTATGATATTTACTAAAGCAAGGAAAAAGAAACCATCAAATATAGTAGGAAGAGGATTATGTACATTAGATGATGATATGGTATATGAATTTCAAACTGCAAAAATGTTCATAAACGAAAATATAACTGAATCTGTTAAAGAATTTATAAAGAAATTAAAGAAAAAGAATAAAACAATTGCTCCACCAATACCAGTAGTGCCAAAAATAGTCAATATAGAGGACATAAAAGATAAATTAACAGACTTATCAAATGTACCTATAGGAATTTCAACAAGGAGTATAGATCCATACACATATAATTTTGAAAAAGACATAGTTACCGTTATAACTGCATCAGATATAGATAAAACAGTGCCATTTATAGTTAATTTGATGAATGAAATAAAACTGTTAGATAATGTCAACATAACATTAATAGATGAAGTTGAACTATTAAAAATGAATCAAGATGATTTTGTAACAAGATTTAATAAAATGACAATAAGAATGAACGAAAACTATGTTAACAAAGAAGAAAAACGAATACTATATATAATTCTTGGAATAGGAAAGTTTATGGATTTATTAGGAACTGAAAAAGAAAGATTTACTTCTAATTTAAATGGAGCAAGGTTAGCCCAAAATTGTAATTTTATTGTGGTTGATAGCTATAGTAAGATTAAAGCTTGTCAATTAGATTCATGGTATAAAAAATATGTAAATCCTAATACAGGTATATTTATAGGAACTGGATTTGATACACAAACTTTATGGACAAGCAATTTAGAAAGAAAAGATATTTCAAATATAGATGATACATATGGATATGCTTTAGTTAAAAGAAAGGCTATGCATTTAAAATTACTTGGAATGAAAGTTGAGGAGGATGATAATGAATAGAATATTGGTAAGAGTATATATTCCACAACTTGAGAAAAAATATGATGTTTGGATTCCAATAAACAAAACTGTATATACAATAATTAATTCATTGACAAAGGGAATAAGTTCATTAAATAAAATAGATTTTGAAAAAGATTATATTATGAATTTATATAATAAAGAAAATTCAGAAATATATGAATTAGATAAAAAAATAATAGATACAGATATTAGAAATGGAACAGAACTAATAATGATTTAAAAATTACAAAAATGTTACAACAAAATTACATTTATATAACATTTCATAGAACATATTGACTTAAAAAGATTTAAATGATAATTTAAATTTGTAAACTGTAGAAAAGTTTATTAAATTTATATAATGAAAAAAAGGAGGATTTTATATGTCAGGAAATACAAGAGGAGATGCTTTTGGATATAATCAAGCAGCTGTAGAGGAAATAGGAGCTGGAATAAATAGAATTGCAGCAACTGCTGGAGAATCAATTGTTAATGCAATTAAGGTAAATGTAGTAGATAGAGTAGCTGAAGAGTGGGTTTCAGAAGTTGCTGTTAAATACTTTGAAGATTTTAAAGGAGAGTTAAAATCAAAAGAGTTAAATGTAACAGACGTATTCCAAAAATTTAGTGATAAAATTCAAAAAGCAGGAGAAGATTGGGCTACAGAAACAGGAGGAGTAGCACCAGTAATGCCAGCTGTAGAAACAGTTACTTTAGATCTTGATGTATCACCAATAAGATCAGAAGAAAATGGAGATAGATACATATATGAAGGTTTAGGAGATTCTGTAAAAGGTTATGTTGAGCAAGCAAGAGTGGAGATTGAACAAACATTAGCACAATTGCAAAGTGAGGCAAATGCAGAATCAGCATTCTTTGGTGGTGGACAAGCACCAGCTATACAAGAAGCAGCTGCTGAATTAGGAACAGAAGTTAATCAAATATTAGATTCATTAATTTCTGGAGAGGGATCACTAGTTACTGCAATTGTAAATTACAGAAATGAATATTCTTCAACAGCAACTGGAATTGCTTCAAGTTTTGCAGATAGTGGATTTACAGAGTAATATAAAAGAGCTATACTTTGAGTATAGTTCTTTTTATATTTTATAGAGTTAATAAATAAAACTAATAATATTATTAATTTATGAGATTTATAAAAAATAGCGAATAATAGGGAAAGTAATTGACAAAATTGCAAAAAAATGTTAACATAATATAAATGCTTTGAATAAGCAACTTTTAATGGAGGCTAAAACAAATGAAAAAAATCACAAAAATTTCTGTGGCAATGCTTATTGCCGTGATGACACTTACTGCATGTGGAAGAAACGACAAAGTTTCTAACTTTGATAGTTCTGAAAACAGAATTTATCAGGAAGAAACACAAAAAGAGACCGAGGCACCGGCACCGGAGATAGTAGAACTTGATGATTTTAACAAAATTATCCAGTACTATGAAAACGATCCTAACTATGACCCGCACACTATGAAATATGAAATATACTTGGAAAAAGTCATGGTCGATGGGCAATCCGAATCAAAAACAGAAATTATTGTTGCAAGCAAAGCGCAAGTTTCTGAGGAGAAGACGATTGAAAAGGCAATTGCTGCAGAGGTAGATTATTTGGATTCATTTAGCGAAAGTGGTCCAAATATGAAGGCAAAAACGGAATGGTATATTAGTGATGAAGAAGGCTATTCTGCGCAATCGATAATTGATTCTGCACTGGAATATGCTAATGTTTCCGAAGCTGATTTACAGCTCTATGAACGTATAGTTCTTAAGAGCACATTCTAATGCGCACACGAGAAACATAGTATTCTTTACTAAGAATGCTATGTTTCTTTTATATTTAAAGAATAAAATTATATTTACTTTTACAACGTTTATGATATAATACACATTAGAGAGGTGATAATAGTGAACATCGAATTAGTAAAAGTTGATGAAAATGAAAAAGAAACATTTAAAAATATATATGAATTTTACTTGTATGAATTTAGTAAATATTTTGGATATGATGTAGATGAAAAACGGAAAATTTGCCAATACTAGTACAGAGCAGTATATTAATAATAGAGAATCTATTTTAATAAAAAAAGATGGCAAATATGCAGGTTTTTTTTTAGTATCAAAAAAACATGATATTGATGTTATTGAGGAATTTGGAATAATGCCTAAATATAGATCTGGATTTTTTACTTATAATGTTATAAAAGAGTATTTTTTAAGAGGAGATAAAACAACTAAATTTATGATTCTTAATGAAAAAAAAGAATGGTTAAATTGTATAGAATATATGTTAAATAAAAACAATGATATATGCAAAATAGTAGAAAAAAAAGAAGAAATATTCCATCATAGTAAAGATATAAAATATAAATTTACTAGTTTTTTAGTGGAACACGTATAATAAACATACAGAATTTATACGTTTTCAAAAAAATGTTACAGCAAATATAACTGTGCTAAATTTAATATAAATGTGTAAATAATAAAAGGAGACTAATTATAATTTTATAATTAGTCTCTTGATATTTTAGGAGAATAATTATTAGAATTAAAAGCTCAAAATTGCTCTTGTTAAAATCTAAATTCTGTGATACGATAACAACAAAAATAAACCAAAACAAAAACAATCGGAGGCAAAAAATGAGTACCAACTTATCAAAAGAAAAACGCGAAAAAATAATAAAAAATATAAAAATAATGAGGTCAAAATTACAAGATAGCCCAGAGCTAGTAACAACTTTAAATGACATAGAAAAAGAGCTAAAAAGAAAAAAATACGGATTAGTCTGGGAAGATCATGAAGAGAAAATAGATAAAGAAATAAAAAATAAAATACCAGTATTCGAAGAAAATAAAGACTTAGAAATAAAATTAAATTCAGAAAAAGCAACAAACTTTATACTAGAAGGAGATAACTTACACAGTTTATATTTATTGGAAAAAACTCATAAAAACAGTATAGACTTAATAATAATAGATCCACCATACAACAGAGGAATAAACGATTTTGTTTACGATGATAACTATATAGATAGAACAGATTCGTTCAAACACAGTAAATGGATTTCATTTATGAATAAACGATTAGTGATTGCAAAAAAATTACTAAAAGACAATGGAGTAATATTTATTAATATAGATGATAACGAATTTGCAGGGTTAAAGCTATTATGTGACGATATATTTGGTGAAGAAAACTTTATATCATGTTTCCCTTGGCACAATAGAACATCAATACAAAACGATACGGATATAAGTATTAATCATGAATATATATTAGCATATGCTAAAAAAAGAAGAATTACAAACCGCAGATTAAAATCAAGTAATAAAGATATTTGGTACAATTTAAATGATTTTGTAATACAACCAAAAGAAACAGACTCAAGTAAATACTCAAATCCAGACAATGACCCTAGGGGAATATGGAAAGCAGACCCTTTTGATGCTCCAAATGTAAGACCAAATTTAACATATGAAATAGAAAATCCAATAACAGGAGTAAAATATTTGCCACCAAAAGGAAGATGTTGGAGAACAGAGCCAGAAAAATATAAACAATTATTAGAAGATAATAGAATTGTATTCGGAAAAAATGGAACATCAAAACCACAATTAAAAGTATTTTACAATGAAGTAAAAATGAAAGGTGAGATACGAAATAGTTGGTTTGACGCAGATATATATGATACGTCAACAAATGGTAAAAAAGAATTATTATCAATATTACCAGATAAAAAAATATTCAATACACCTAAACCAGTAAATTTGTATAAAGAAATAATAAAAATGGCAATATCCCCAAAAGTAAAAAATCCAATTATATTAGATTTTTTTGCGGGTTCAGGAACAGTTGGACAAGCAGTATTAGAAGAATTTAGAGGAAAAGACGCATCATTCATATTGTGTAACAGTAACGAAAATAATATTTGCAAAGAAATAACATATGAAAGAATTAAAAGAATAATAAATGGATATCAAAATCAAAAAGGGTACAATGTTAAAGGAATAGAAAGTAACTTAAAATATTACAGACTAAAATACATAGACAGATATAACAGAGAAGATGAGGGATACTATATAGTGAATGAGTTATCAAAATATACTAGGGAAATGGTGCAATTAGAGCATGGCACAGATCTCGCAGACGGAAATATTCAAATATTATTTTCAGATGAAGATGTAGATAAATTTGCAAATAATGAAGATTTAATAAAAAAATGTAAGACTATATATTTAGATAATAATGCTTTAATAACAGAAAAACAAATTCAAGAATTTGAAAAAAATAACATAGAAATTTGCTATATTCCAGATTATTATTTTGAAAAAGAGATAATGGAAATTGAACAATGGTAGAAAAAAGAGCAAACAAGGAGGTTGAATAATGTTAGGAATTAAGTTAAAAGAATTTCAAGAAAAATGCGTAGAAGAATTGCTAGAGCAAACTGTATTTGGTGAAAAAAAAGAAATTTTATTGCAAGCTCCTACGGGAAGTGGAAAAACAATAATTTTATTAGAATATATAGATAGATTTTTATTAGAAAATCAAGACTATGTTTTCATATGGTTAACACCAGGTTCAGGAGAGTTAGAAGAGCAAAGTAAAAATAAAATGAATAGCCTTTTAAAAAATAGATCAACAAAAACTTTAAATGAAATTTTAACAACTGGATTTGAAAAGCAAGATACAGCATTTATAAATTGGGAGAATGTAACCAAAAAAGGGAATACTGCATTAAGAGAGCTAGAAAAAAGTAATTTATATGATAGAATAGAGCAAGCAAAAAATGACGGCATAAAATTTATCATAATAATAGATGAAGAGCACCGAAATAAAACAGAAAAGGCAGAAAATATAACACAATTATTTCGGTCCAGAACATATAGTAAGAGTTTCTGCAACAACAAAAAGAAACGATGAAGCGTATAACATAAAAATAGATGAAATAGAAGTTATAAATTCAGGTTTAATAACAAAATCACTATATATTAACCAAGGAATAGAAAACAATATCTTGTTAGATGACGAAATAGAATACCTACTAAAATTAGCAATAGAAAAAAGAAGAGCAATACGCAATGCATGTACAGAAAATGGAATAAATTATAATCCATTAGTAATTATTCAATTACCAAGTATGAGTGAAGATTTAATACAAAAAATAGAAAAATACTTAAATAAACAAGGTTTTACATATGATAACGGGCTACTTGCAATTTGGCTAGCAGACAGAAAAGAAAATATAGAAAAAATAAGTGAAAATACAAGTGAGCAATGTTTTTTAATAATGAAACAAGCAATATCAACTGGTTGGGACTGTCCAAGAGCAAAAGTACTAGTAAAAATAAGAGAAAATATGCATGAAGATTTTGAGATACAAACATTAGGAAGAATCCGCAGAATGCCAGAGGGAATTCACTATGGAAATGAACTTTTAGATAATTGCTATTTATATACATTTGATGATGAATACACAGAAACTGTAAAACACGAATTAGGAAGACATGCAAGTAATGTAAAAAGTTTATTTGTAAGAGATGAATACAGAAACTTTAAATTATACAAAGAAGTAAAAAATACAGAAGCAGATAACTTTGCACCAAGAGAAGCTTTTTATGCTATATATGAATATTATTGCAAACAATATAATCTAGAGAATATAGAAGAAAATAAAGAAAAATTATCAAAAGCGGGTTATAATTTTAACCAAAATATAACGAATGAAGTAGTACAAGGAAATGCAGTAGAATTAAATAAAAAGAACTTCATAAATAGTGAAAAAATACAAATACAAAGTACAGTAGATACATATAAAAACGGATTAGATTTACGTCACTCAATAAATGTAATAGCATCTAAAATTGGAATGGTATATCAATATTTATCACCAATCCTACAACGATTATTCTTAGGAAATGCACCATTTCCTCAAAAAATATTAAAATTATCCAAAAAAGAATTTTACTCATTTATAATAAATAATGAAAGAAAACTAGAATACGATATTTTAGATGCAGTTATACAAAAAAGAGAGCAAAGAGTAAAATTACAAAAAGAATTTAAAAAAGTAGAAGAATTTAGATTTCCAGAAAGAATAATAGTAAAATATAACAAAAAAGATAAGGCATTAGCAGAAATGAGTAAAAACGTATACTACGGATATCCATCAACATCACTAAAATCACAATCAGAAGAAAAATTTGAAAAATATTGTGAACAATCAAGTAAAATAAAATTTTGGTACAAAAACGGAGAATCATCAAATGAATTTTTCTCAATAATATATCTAGATAAATTAAATAAGGCATGGACTTTTTATCCAGACTATATAGTAGGAGATACTAAAGGAAATACTTGGATAATCGAGACAAAAGGTGGCGAAGATGCTTACGGGAATTCAAAGAATATAGATATAAAAATAGAAAATAAATATGAATCACTAAAAGCATATGCAGAAAAATATAATTTAAAATGGGGATTCATAAGAGATATAGAAGATGATATTTTTATATCATTTGCAGATGAATATAAAGATGATATGAAAGATAAAAGTTGGATAAATGTAAAAGAAATATTATAGTTAAAATGCACATAGAGGTCGTTAAAAATGTGCAAAAAGGAAGATAAAAGAAAGGTGTGGTTTAATATGAAAAAAGTTGCAGTTTTACTAGCAGAAGGTTTTGAAGAAATAGAAGCTCTTACAGTAGTAGATATTTTAAGAAGAGCAGCTATACACTGTGATTGCGTAAGCATAAGCGACAAAAAAGAAATAAAAGGTGCACATGATATTATTATTAAGTCAGATAAAAATATAAGTGAAGAAATACTAAGTTATGATATGATAGTACTTCCAGGTGGAGTATTAGGAGCAGAAAACTTATCTAATAGTGAAACAGTATTACATACAATAAGATTATTTATGAAAAATGATGAAAAATATGTAGCAGCTATATGTGCTTCACCAGCAGTAGTATTAAGCAAGATTGATTTAATAAAAGAAAAAAACATAACATCATATCCAGGAAAAGATTATGAAGAAATGCTAAAAAATGCAAATTACAAAAATGAAACAGTAGTACAAGATGGAAATTTAATAACTAGCAGAGGTCCAGCAACAACAATGGCTTTTGCATATAAATTAGTTGATGTTTTAGGTAAAGATAGTAGTAAGCTAAAAAAAGGAATGCTGTATGAAGAATAAATAACCAACACGTTCCTAAAAATATAAAAAATGTAAAAGATGTATTGACAACAACAAATAAACTAGGATATAATATTACACGTACACAAATAGAGAATGTACATCCCAAGCAAGACTTATTGCAATGCCGGAAGGAGGGGAATATTATGTCAGAGACTAAAGTTAAAAATGGAGATCTAGAAACCGCATTGAAAAGTTTTAAAAGACAATGTGCTAGAAACGGTGTATTACAAGAAGTTCGTAAAAGAGAACACTATGAAAAACCAAGTGTAAGAAGAAAAAAGAAATCAGAGGCTGCAAGAAAAAGAAAGTTTTAATATAATTTATGTTTATATTTAAATAAAGAGGTAAGCACATAGTGTTTTGCCTCTTTTTGTGATATAAAAATTTAATTCACGCATAAAATATGAAAATGAAAAGAAAGGAATACAAATATGTTAAAAGAAAAGTTATTAGAAGATTTAAAAATATCAATGAAGGAAAAAAATATCAACAGAAAAAATGTAGTTCAAATGGTAAGAGCTGCAATATTACAAAAAGAAAAAGATAACAATATAGAGCTAAACGATGATCAAATAATGGAAATAATTGCAAAAGAATGCAAAAAAAGAGAAGATTCATTAGAAGAGTACAAAAAAGCTAGCAGAGAAGATTTAATTTCACAAATAGAAGAAGAAATAAATGTACTAAAAGAATATTTACCCAAAAAAATGGAAAAAGCAGAAATAGAAAAAATAGTAAAAGAGATAATAGAGCAAATAGGTGCAACATCAATGAAAGATATGGGTAATGTTATGAAGCTTGCAAAAGAAAAATGTGGAGTATCTGCTGACGGAAAGGACATAAACCAAATTGCAAAAGAAATGTTGACTTAAATTATTTATTGTAGTAAAATAAAAATATAAAATGATATAAATCGACATTTGACTAATTTGGAAGAAAAAAGGGGGAATTATTATGAAAAGGTTAAAAATAGCATTTTTAATTATATTAATAATTAGTACTTTTTCATGTATAATGAAGCCCAATATATCATATGCAGATGAAGCAGCAAGTACAGTATCTAGCGGAGATAGTGGAATAAATCCATTTTCATACGATCCAAATAATTCAGGTAAGATTGATTCAGAAGCAGTAGCTAAACATGTAGGTCCAATTTTTAATATATTATATACAATTTCAATAATTGTATCTGTAATAACATTATCAATAGTTGGACTAAAATTTATTGGAGCAAGTGCACAAGAAAAGGCAGAATACAAACAACATCTATTACCAATAGCTACAGGTATATTGATAATATCATTTTTAATAACAATAATTTCTACACTAGCTAAATTTGCAGGCTTATTCTAAGAAGGGAGGCGGCATATAATATGAAAAAATACATAAGTATAGTTTTATTAATGTCTATCCTACTTACGTTGTTTATACCAACAAAATCTAAAGCAATAACTTTAACAGAAATATTTAGTGGAGGAGACAAATTCTTAGAAGATGCAAGTGGATCTGTAGTATTTGATAAAGACAACGAAGAAGATGCAATAAATACATTATATTGGATTATGCTAGGTATAGCAGTAGCAGCAGCTGTAATAGGCGGAATGGTAATGGGAATTCAATTTATAACAGCAGGAGCTAGTGGTCAAGCAAAAATAAAAGAAAAACTTATTCCTTTTGCTGTCGGATGTGTAGTAGCATTTGGTGCTTTTGGAATATGGAGATTAGTATTGAATATATTAGATTCAGCATTTTAAATAGTTATTATTATTTCTTAAAAGAAATATTTATATATAAACAAAATAAGGAGGGAAAATTATGAAGAAGACTTTAAAAATCATATTAATAGCAATGACAGCAGTTATATTATTATTTGGAATGTCTCAAACAATATCTTTTGCAAAAGTTGATGTAGATACAACACTTACAGAAGTTAATGGAGCAACAGGTGGAGATATTGGTGAAGCTTCTACAATAGGTGGAAACATTGTTAACTGGATTTGGGGTATTTCTATAGTTGTTGCTGTAGTTGTACTTATGATTACAGGTTTAAAATTTATAGTAGGAAGTACTCAAGAAAAAGCAGAATACAAAAAATCTTTAATTCCATTAGTAGTAGGTGTATTAATTTTAGTATTTGCAACAACAATTGTTAAAGTACTATTCGGAATGGGATAATTCAATAAAATTTAATAATAGTAAAAACAAAAGAAAAAAGTATGATTTGCATCATGCTTTTTTCTATTCTTAATATATGTTATGTAAATAACAAAAAGTATATTATAAATTGTTTAGATTAAACAATTTATTTAAGTTTAAATATAAATTAAATTTAAACACAAAAACAATTGCAAATTATTCTAGGGAATAATAGCAACTAAGGCAAATTATGCAAGAATTATTACAAAAATGTAAAAAAAATGTAAAAAAAATGTAATATTATGTAATAATCAAATTTTGCGTAAGCATATAAGTCAGTTATGTGTTTAAGCAAGATTTGATTTTTTTTTTTTTATAAAATAAAGTATATTTATAATCTAATATTACGTGAAAGGAATGATGGAATATGGGAACATATAATATTCCAAGAAATACAAAAGGTGAAGGTAGATTATTTTACATATTTTCTACTAAAGCATTAATATACACAGTAGGTGGTATATTACTTGGAGCCTTGTTTAAATGGATATTAGGACTTTTGGGAAAAGCAATACCTTCTATAGCAGGAGTACTTTCAATTATAGGTATTGTGCTTATAGTTATCTTTGCATTAATAGGATTTGCATTAGGTACATTTAAAGTGCCTCATAATGATAGATTTGAAATAACAAAAAAAGCAGCAGGAATAAACCTAGACAAAGTTGTAATAGAATCAATAAAATTTCACTTTAAAAAAGATAAATATTACGTATATGATACTAAAGAGCTAGTAAGAGAAGAAATAATGAAAGAAGAAAAAGAGCGTAAAGAAAAAGAAGAAAAAGAAGCTAAATTAAAAGCAGAATATATGGAAAAAAATCTTCAAAATAGAAGGGGGTACATTAGATGAACGATGAATTTATACAACTAATTTTTATAGGAATAGTATTGATAATATTTATTTTGCTTGGAGTTTTAGCATATATGTATTTCAAAGAAAAAATGCAAAAAAAATCAGAAGAAGAACCAGCAGATGTAAATAACGAAATTGATGAGAAAAAAGCAAAAAAATCTATATTCAAATTCATGGAATTTGATAACATAGAAGATAATATGATAGTTCAAGATAATGGTCAAAGATATTTAATGGTAATAGAATGTAAAGGTGTAAATTATGATTTATTATCAAATGTTGAAAAAACAAGTATAGAGCAAGGATTTTTAGAGTTTTTAAATACTTTAAAATTTGAAATACAAATATATATACAAACAAGAAAAGTTAATCTAGCTCAAAGCACAATGAGATATAGAGAACGTTTAAAAATAATAGAAAATGATATGAGGGCAGAAGAAGCAAAATATGAAGATATGCAAAGACTAGGTAATGCTACTAGAGATGAATTATTAAAAGAAATAAAAGAAGTTACCAAAAAAAGAAACTTATATGAATATGGAAAAGATATAATTGAAAACACTGAACAAATGAGTGAAGATAGCGATTTAACAACAAAAGAATATTATATAGTTGTTCCATATTATACAGATGAAATTACATCTGCTGGTGATTATGACAAAAGAGAAATTAGCAGTATGGCTTTTTCAGAACTATATACAAGAGCACAATCATTAGTTAGCGCATTAACAGAATGTGAAGTAAGAGGACACATTATGACATCTTATGAATTAGTAGAACTATTATTTGTAGCATATAATAGAGAGCAACATGATATATATGATTTTGAAGAATATATGAATCAATCCGGTTTTCAATCTTTCTACTCTGTATCAGAAGATGTTTTAGAAAAAAGAATTCAAGCATTAGATGAAGAAATATTGAAAAAAGCCAATGAAAAAGCATTAGATGCATATAAAATAGTATCTAATAGAACAAAAGAAAGAATGAAAAGAATAGAAGAAAGAGAAAGAAGAATGCAAGAATATATAGATGCTACAGCAGATGAAATACTAGAAAATGAAAAAGGCGCTATAGGATCATATATGGTAAATGAAGCAAAGCAAGAAGTTCATAATATGACAGAAGAAAAGCAAAAACGAAAGAAAGCAAAAGAAGACGCTGAAAAAGAACAAATAAAACAAAATGATGAAGATAATTTAGATTTAATAAAAGAGAAACCTAAAAAAGTAAAAAGAGAGCTAACAGAAGAAGAAAAGAAACGAAGAAGAGCAATACTTAAAAAAAGAAAATTATTAAAGGAAAGGGAGGCGCAAAAAAATGGCAATAAAGAAGATTAGTGACAAAAAAAATGAAAATGCACAGGTAGAAAAAGAAATAGGCAAAAGAATAATTAGAAGAAAAAGCATAAAAGAAATGATTGCCCCAACTGGAATAGATGCATCAAGTTTAGACCATCTAGAAATAATTTCTAGCACTAATAGATTTGCAAGAAGTTTTTTTGTTGCAAACCTACCTCGTATGTGTACATTCCCAGAGCTATTCAGAGGAATGTATATGTTTGGTGATATAAATACATCTGTTTATATTAATCCTATATTAGAATCTACATCACAAAATGATTTAAATAGAACAATAAACGAACTAGAAACAGAAAGAATAATGGCAGAAGATAGAGGAAACATAAACAGAGCTAGATTACTAGCGCAAAAAAGAATGGAAACAGAAGAGCTTAGAGATGAAATTGCAGCAGGATTTAACAAAATGTATCAAGCAACAATAATTGCAACTTTATATGCGTATGATTTAAAAACACTAGATACATATACAAGATTACTTTCAACCGAAATGGCAAAAAACTTAGTTGATATAAAATCCGCATGGGCAACACAAGAAGAAGCTTTTCAATCTAATTTGCCACTAATGAAAGAAAAAACCGGAGAAAAACACCTATTTGATAGAGGTTCAATGGGAACAGTATTTCCATTTACTTCGTCAGAAATAGGACATTCTACAGGTATTCCACTAGGATATAATTTGCAAACTGGTGTGCCAGTTTTATTCGATAATTTTCATGAGTCATTAACAAATTACAACATGGTTATATTTGCAAAGTCTGGAGCTGGTAAATCTGTTACTATGAAAACATTAATTTCTAGATCAGCCGTACTTATGGGAATTGAAAGTTTAGCACTAGATGCAGAAGGTGAATATTCTATTGTGGCAGATAGTTTAGGTGGAACAAATGTTGTTATAAGCCCAAATTCTGATACAATAATAAATTTATTCGATATAGAAGTAGAAACAATAAAAGATGAAATAACAGGAAGAGAAAGAGAAGTTTTAAATGTAGAAAGTAAGGTAGAAGATGTTACACAAGCATTAGTAACAATGGCAAAAGGTAGTACCAAAAGCCCAGATGTAAACGAACTTACAAAGCAAATAATAGCAGAATCTGTAGCAGATGAATATGCAAGATTAGGAATTACAAGTGATCCAGCAAGTTTATATATAAGCGAGTCTGCAACAATTGTAAATGGAAAAATAATAAAAGAAAAAAAAGAATTACCAACAATTGGATCATGGTACAGACAAATACAAGAAAAAGCAGCAAATAATACAAACTCTGATTATCAATTTCATTATAGCTATTTAATAAAAGTTATGAAACAATACATAAGAGAATATGGCGGACAAATGGCATATTTTGATGGACAATCTACAGTAGATATATTAGAAGAATCACCTTTTATAAACTTAGATATATCACAATTAGAAGAGCGTTTTGCAAGACCACTTGCACAACAAATACTTTTATCTTGGATATGGGAAAAGTATGTTAAGAAAAACAGTGAAGATAGAAAAAAAGCCAGAAGAAAACGTGTGCTTGTGGATGAAGCTTGGATGTTATTGCCATATCCGGAAGCTGTAGACTTTTTAAATACTATGGCAAGGCGTGCAAGAAAAAGAAATGTATCTTTAGCAATAATTTCACAAAGATTCCAAGACTTTTATGAAAAATCAGAAGTTCAAGCAGTATTAACATCATCAGATACAAAATTATTTTTAGCTCAAGATAAATCTGAAATTGAATATGTAAGAGAAGTATTTAAGTTAAGTGATGGTGAAGCAGGATTTTTAACTACTTGCCAAAGAGGACAAGGATTGCTAAAAGTGGGAGCAGACTCAGCCCTTATATCAATAAGACCAACAGCAAAAGAGTTTGAATTTATGGAGACAAACTTGAATAAAGTAATAAAGCAAAAATATGGTGATTAACCCAAAAAAGACAAATATATACTTTTATTATGACGAAGTAACATAATAATTGACAAAGTCTAGCAAACATTGTAAAATTAAGGTAGAAGATAAACTTTATATAAGTATAAAGTTTAACTTCACCTTAAGTAAAACGAGAATTTTAAATAGTAAAATTTTGGTTTTACTTAAGGTAGTAACTATAATTATAATCAAATTTATTGAAAAGACACGATATAGTTAAAGGAGAAAATTATGGGAAAAGGAAAAGTTTTTGAGAGATTTAAAAGAATATTAATTTCTATAATGTGTGTGGTAACACTTGTGTTTGCTATGCCTGTGAAAGCTAAGGCGGATATAGTTGAGGATTTAATTTCATTAGTACAAGCAATTCCAGATGCTGTTATGTATATATTAAATTATTTCGTTAGTGACGCTCCAGGAAATACAGCAACTAAAACTGTTAATTTAGATGGTTGGGTATTTGGTGGTAGTGACGAAGGAGGTCTAAAAAACTTTAATGTATCACCATATAATATATTTACAGCGGGAAGGACTATTAAATATATTAGATATGCGGATAAAAATGATCTTAGAAAAACAGACATAGCAGAATATGAATCTTTACCATTATTAGATGTCAATTTCTTTTCAGAGGATACTGCAGAAAATAGTAGTGCATATATATTAAGACCTGTAGTAGGTAATGTGTATAAATTTTTACGAAATTTATGCTTAGTTATAATGATGCTTGTATTGTTATACATTGGTATAAAAATTATTTTATCGTCAGTAAGTAGTCAGCAAGCAAAATATAAACAACTATTAGTAGATTGGTTAGTAGGAATGTGTTTACTATTTTTGATGCATTATATTATGAGCTTTATAATGAATATAAATACTATTCTAGTTAATATGCTAGCAAATGACGAAGGAGATAGTTATTATATAGCTTTTTCAGAAATTGCAGATGGTACGGAGATAGGATCTAATTGGGATGATTGGATGAAAGAAAATTTATATTTTTCAAGCAAACATATAGATATACCAGATGAAAATTATGACCAGGCTAGTGGTAGTAATTTTCATACTTTCAAAGAGATTGAAGGAGCTGATAGTGAAGGTAAAGGAATAGATGGAAAATTAAGAATAAGAGTTGATACTCACACTGATTGGGGAGATGATGGTTGGGTAAATATTTCTGCCTCAATATTTAAAAAGAATCCTAATATGGCTGTATATAAAGGAAATATTATGGAGTATATAAGAACTGTTGATTCTTTTGGCAGTAAATATGTATATTTGTATAGTTCAACATCTGGTACAAGACAGTATAGTGATAAAGAAGAGGATGATCCTGATTGGACAATGAGCTTAGGTTTCGCTATTATGTATATCACATTAACAGTAGAAACAGTGATGTTTTTAGTTATATACATAAAAAGAGTATTTCAATTAGCAATGTTAACAATGATAGCACCATTAGTTGCTCTTATGTATCCAGTTGATAAGATTGGAGATGGGCAAGCACAAGCTTTTAATACGTGGCTTAAAGATTATTTATTTAATGTTTTGATACAACCACTACATTTATTATTATATACAGTATTTATAGCCGCCGCATCTGACTTATTTACTAAAAATATAATTTATGCTTGTGGAATTTATGGATTTATGATTCCTGCAGAAAAATACTTCAAAAAGATATTCGGATTTGAAAAAGGTGGTAGTGCTGGACCAGGTCCACTAGGAGGTGCACTTGGTGCAGGAATGGCAATGCGTGGATTAGATAAATTAACAGGATTGGGACCTCCAGGTCATCCAGGCGGTGGAAAAAAATCATCATCTGGAGATTCAGGTAGTGGTAAGAAACCAAAAATAAAAAAATTAAAACCACCAGAAGATTCGAAAGAACCAAAGGGAGATGGCACGAACCAATTGCCAGGTTCATTACCTGAAAAAGCAAAGAATTCTGGCAAAGGAGTATTTCATGGAGCGAAAGAAAATATTATGTCAAAATTTAATACAGGAAGAAATAGAATTGCTAAAGCTGCAACTGGCGGAAAATATGATCGACTTATAGGAAGAAAAGGAGCTTTGCAAGCAGCTGCTAAACATATAGGAGGAAGTGCTGTAAAAAAAGGTGGAAGGCTAATAGCACAAGGTGCTGGACGTGGACTTTCTATGGCTGCAAGAGGAGGTATAGGACTTATGGCAGGTGCTGCAACAGCTATGGCAACAGGAGATATAAATAATTTAACTAAAGGTGTTAGTATAGGACTTACATCAGGATGGAACAAGGGTGGAAAAATTGCAAACTCTACTATAGGAGCAGTGGAAAGATTTAGTGATGATGCTAAAGCATGGCGTGCAGAAAATGATGAAGAATATGCGAAAAAATTACGTAGAGATGAGGCAAGAGAGGCTTTCCAAGATGCTTCATTAAATGATAAACAATATGAAGCTCTTGATGAACTTTCACCATATATTGATTTTAACGGCGATGTGGATAAATTAGACGCTGCTATAGAAGCAAGAAAGAATGGAGCAACACTTGAGGAGATTAAACAAGCAGAAAGTGATTCTGGATCTTGGAAAGATTTAAAAACAAAATCAGATCATGAGTCTTATTTGAAATTCCAAACTAATCAATATATGCAGAATATGCAGGATTCTGAAATAGATATTGACCAAGCTCAAATAGATAAACAAGCAAAATTAGAAAAAGAAGCAAAGATAGCAGAAGCTAAAAAGAAACGTGAAGAAACGGCAAATGAATATGATAAACTAATTGCTGCTGCAAAACAAAGAGGAAATGAAGAAAGGGTAAAAGAACTTGAGAAAAAAGCGTATAGAGATGATCAAGCATGTAAAAAAGAGCTTGAGGATGCACAGAAAGCGAAATATGATAAAGTAACTGCTGAGAAAAACTTAAGAGAACAGAAAAAGCAAGAATTAGCACAGCAAAGAGCCGAAGAAGACTACCAAAGAGCTCTAGACTTCCAACAAAAAAGTAAAAAGACTTCAAAATAAAGGAATAAATATATGAGAAAGATTTTAATATTTTTAAATAGATTTTATAATCAAAATAAAAATATAATATGGTTTATAATTATAGCAATAGGTTTATTTTTGCTATTTATTAAAGAAGCAACGAATCTTTTAGAAAAAAAAGACAATAGTAGTAGTGTAAATAACACTACTACTATTGTTGAAAATGGTCAAAATGGTCAATATCAAGTAAATACATCTGAAGATATTACAAACAATTCAGTACAAAATGAAACAGAAATAATAGAATCTATAACTAGCAATCAAGAAGCAATACGAGTTTTTATTAAGTTTTGTAATGAAGGAAAAATTGAATTTGCATATAATATGTTAACTGATGATTGTAAAGAGTATTTATATCCAAGCAAAAATGAATTTGTTAAAAACTATTATAATAATTTTTTTGATACTAAAAAAGAAGCTGTAATATCAACATATAATAACAACATTTACAGAGTTGGTTTATCAGAAGATTCAATTTCAACAGGTTATGCAGATAAAAATAGAGAAGCCGTTATAGATTATATAACAGTAACTAACAATTATAAATTAAGTATTTCTAGTTTTGTTAAGAAAGAGAAAATAAATAAAACACAAGAAAATGAGTATATAAGTATTAATATTAAAGAAAAATACATATATGCTGATTATGAAATTTATGCTATAAATGTTAAGAATTTAACTAAAGCAGATATTTATTTAAATGAACCCACAAATAGTGATTTATTTATTCAAGATAAAAATAGAAACAATATAAATTTAAATATAGATGAGTATATTGAAGATGACTTTAAAATTATATCCGAGCAAGAAAAGAATATGAGTTTAAAATTTAATAGAATATATGATGGAAGAAACATAACTAGCAATATAGTATTTAATAATATAAAAATAATTAATAAGCTATATTATGACAGTTCTAAAACTCAAAATATTATAAATGGAAATTCACAACAAACATTGTATGAAAAAAAGATGAGCACATATCCAAATAAAATAAAAGTAAATGTAAAGATTAACTAATAATAACTGAAGCAAAGGAGGTGATATAACATATGGATGAAGAAAATAATTCAATGAGACCCGACGATATGCAATCTCAAATGCAGCAAGGAAAAGATATTGCTACAAAAGGAGCAAATCAGGCAAGTAAATTTGCAAAAAATTTACTTGCTAAAGATAAAGAAAATAAAAAGAAAAAAATAAAATCAGCTAAAACATTGGGTGAAAAGGCAGGAAAAGTAGCTGGTAGAGGTCCTAAAATGGCTGGTAGAGCTATGCAAGCCACAGGAAAAGGAATGAAAGCAGCAGGTAAAGCAACAATGGCAACTGGTATGGGTGTTCAAGCTGCAGGGAAAGGGATAGATGCCGCAGGAAAAGGAATACAAGCTGCAGGAGATGCTTTAACTGCCACTGGAATTGGTGCAGCAGTTGGTGCGCCTTTAAAAGCAATAGGTACTGGAATATCTGTCGCGGGAAAGGGGGTTGATAAGGCTGGTCAAGGAATAAAAAAGGCTGGTCATGAAATCAATAAAGCAGGTAAAAAAATTGACAAACAAGGTAAAAAATTAGTAAAACAAGGGAAAAATATAGAAAATAGTGTTAAAAACAGTATTGCTGGAGGGAAAATACCTAAAATACCTAATATGCCTGGTAATGTTAAAGTTCCAAATAAAGGAAAGTTAGTACAAAAAGCGCTATTAAAACTATTTAAAAAACAGATTCTGAAATATATGCTTATCACAGCTACACCTATAATTGTTATAATACTGCTAATTCTTTTGATAACGGGTTCTATAAAAGATAGAGGAACTTATACTGAAGGTGATGATTCTAATGTTCCATATGTAGTATCATCTAAAGTTATGAGTAATATTACAATTGTATCTGATGGCTCAGGAGGATACAAATATGCATTTACAGATAGTGATGGAAATGAAGTATCATTAGATGAGGCGGTTGAGAATGCATTAAAAACATTAAAAGCTAACAAGAGCAATGCACTTTCAGAACTGGGCAGTACAGATGAAATAAGAAAAGAAACTCTAAAAAAACTAATCCTAGCCGAAATAAAAACACAATATCCAGATTTATCTAATTCTGGTTTAGCGGCAGGAACAAGCTTTACACCATCTACTAGTACAGCAGATGTTGGACAAATTGTAAATAATATGACATTAGAAGAAAAAATATATCAAATGCTTATGGTAGGTGTGCAATTAAATAATGGTCAAGATTATTCAGATTCACTTGCTGGAGGATTTATTTTACATGGAGGGTCAGATTATGATGCAAATTTAAATGCTATAGGTTCATCTTCAAAAATAAAACCTTTTATAGCAACAGATGATGAAGGTGGTCAGATTGTTAGAGCAGCAGTAGGATACCCTTCCGCAAAATCATATGGAGATTCTCAAGATTATGATAAATTATATAGTGATGAAGTAGAAAAAAGCGAATTATTACTACAAAAAGGTATAAATGTAAATCTAGGTCCAGATGCAGATGTATCAAGTTCAGGTACAATGTATAACAGTGAACGTAGTTATAGCTCTAATGCTGATATTACAAAGCAATGTGTAAAAAAAGTTATAGAAGCTAGAAAAGCTACGGATGTAAATGGAGTATTTATATCTTCAAGTTTAAAACATTATCCTGGATATGGTTCAAATGGAACTAATTCAGATTTAGGAAAAGTAGTAGATAATAGAACAGTAGCTCAAATAAATAACGATATAAAAGTATTTGAAGAAGGAATAAATGCTGGAGCTGAATCTGTAATGGTATCAAATATAACGTATACAAATTTAGATTCTCAAAATCCGGCGTCATTATCACCAACAATAGTTGGTAGATTAAGAAATAGTTTTTCAGGAGTAATAATGACTGATGATATTGATGCTGCTGCAACATCTTCAGTATCTGATAGATATAAAAAAGCAATTATTGCAGGAAATGATATTGTTATTTTAGGAGTTGGAAACTTAAAAACAGCATATAATCAAATATTATCAGCAGTAAATAATGGTGAAATATCAGAAGAGCGTATTAATGAGTCTGTTAATAGAATATTACAGATGAAAAAAAATGCCGGATTATTAAGAAACGTGACAACAACTAATTCTAATACAATATCTGGTGGAAACCAGGCATTTTTAGAAAATGCAAAGATAATAAAGAAAAAAGTAGCTGATGAAGGATACACATATGGTCATACAGATCCAAGAACAACTAAATTAATAAATTGTGCAACATTTGTAAATTGGGCTTTATTAGAAACTGGTTTTGATGTTGAAAGAAGTGGTTGGATTCCAACTTATGCATATCAAACAGGAGAAATATGTGAAAGTTTAGGATTTCAAAAAGTATATGAAGGTAAAACTTTAAGTGTTGAAGAAGCAGGTTTACAACCAGGGGATATTGTAATAGAAGGAGATCAATATATTTTAGATGAAAATCATATCTCACATACACAAATATATGTAGGTAAAGATGAAAACGGTAATAATGTTTGGTACAATACGGGAGGTAATGGTAAAATAAGGTTACAACCAGGAGAAGACATAAATAGTAATCCGTATGCTTCAGATCATTATATAGTTGCAGCTTTCAGAATATCAGGTGGCACTGCAAGTTCATCATTATCAAGTACTAGTTCAACTTCTGATATGCAAGGTGGAGTGAAGTTACAAAGAAAAGACTCTAATGGTAGTGCACAACAACTTAAATATATAGATGAAACAACTTTTAACCAATTAGTTATATCAGGTTCTGATGATTGTATGAAATATTATACATTAAAGAAGACTACATCAGGAACTAGCAATTCGTATGGTGGTTCAGATATATTAAGTGATTGGATTGCAAGTTGGGAAAATGGTGGATTGTTCTTATATAAAAAAGGACAAGGTTCATATGATGATTGGGGAGTAGAAGGATATATTACAGAGGATGGACAATCATACATTTGTAGAACTGACGTTGGTACAGGTAATGGAACGTTAAATTATGGTTTTGGTATTATGGTTAATCAAAATGGAAGACCAAATAATGTTGAATATTTTCAAAAATATGGTATAGATATAACAGATTCTCAATATCTACAAGAGAGCGTATCAATTTTACCTGTTGAGTTAGTAGATAATGTAAAAAAAGATATTCTAGCAGATAAGGTTAAACATATTTCTGAAGTAATGGATGGATATGGTATAACATTAAATAATGAAGAACTACATGCATTATGTGGCATTGCATATCAATATGGAGATGCTGGTGCAAATTTAGATAGTTTTGCACAATTGTATAAACAATATGGAAATTCTGAAGAATTAAGACAAAAATATTGTAGTGAAGGTGGAACACAATTTTTCGTTTCTGTTCCAGGAGGTACTAATTCAGAAGGTATTGATAGAGCAGCAGCTAACTGGGGATTATTCCACGATGGTATATATTATGCTGGATCTGGAGGAACATTAGATAAAGGAAGATATGGAACATCCTCAAATAATTCAAGCTCAGGAACATCTTCAAACATAGATAATGGAGATTTTTCAGGTTCTGATCATCAACAAATAGCTTGGAACTTCTTTAAAAGCATGGGACTATCAGATGTAGCTACTGCTGCAATCGTAGGTAATTTTATGCAAGAAAGTAGTTCAAATATAGATCCTACAGCAGATAATGGATCTCATAGAGGAATAGGACAATGGGATTACAGCGATAGATATGCAAAATTGAAAAGTTATGCAGCATCAATAAATAAGAGTCCTGATGATTTTGAAACTCAATTAAAATTTGCATGGTTAGAAACAAGCCCTACTGCAGATCATACATATGCAACTTTACAATGGTCTCAAGAGAGATATAATGAATTTATAGCTATTAATGATGCTAGAGAAGCAGCAAAATATTTTGCTGATTACTGGGAGAGATGCCCTGGTCAGGCTATAACACAAAGACAGGATAATGCTGAAGAAGTTCTTGGAAAATTTGCAGGAACACAGGGAAACGGAGGCGCTGCTGTAACAAGTCTAGATAATTTCTTATTTATAGGAGATTCTAGATATTCAACTACAGCAAGTCAAATTAGTGTACTTGGTGCAAATATAAAAAATGAAGGTGTTGGTAGTGCAAGAGTAGATGAATGGAAAAAAGTGGCTGAAAATGGCGGAACAGGAACTGTTCAAGGAAAATCTGTTAATATAACTGGAGAATATTCTGGAATTTCTGTTCAATTAGGTGCAAATAGTGTATACAATAATGTAGCTAATGCAACATCAGATATGAAAGCATTTTTAGAAAAATTAAAAGCTTTACATCCAAATACTCCAATATACGTAAATAGCTGTATGCAAGTTAATTCAGAGGCTACTTCTTCTGGATACACATGGGATGTTCCTACAATGAGAGATTGTATAAATGAATTTAATAGCGATATTTCTAATTATTGTGGACAGATAGATAATTTATATTATGTTGATATATCAGAAGGTCTAAATGATACTGATGGATACATAAAAGCAGAATATACTGATGATGGATTACATTGCAATGGAAGTGGAGCAGGAGTATTTGCTGAAAATATTAAAACAGCTATATTAAATAGTGGTGCGTCAGGAACTGTGGCAGAGAATTCTTCAGATGCAACAGGAAGTACATATACATTAGTTGTTGCAAATAAAAAATCTACAACTACAAGTGTGACATATACTTATGATTATAGTTATACTACAAATATATCTACTGGAAGTGGAACAACAAGTAAAGGAACTCAAGTTACAGCTACACCAGCACCTACTTCTGGAGGCTCTAATACGGTATATTCATATTCTTCTGCTACAGCTGATTATCAAACAGCTTTAAAAAATTATACATTATATTTTGATTTTTTATGGGCAATATTAGTTGATACATCTGGCGACTTAAAATTTATATCATCTTGGGCAGATTTAGGGGCAAATAGTACAGTACTTATTACAGTATATAGTGATTCAAATACAAGTACTACTTCATCTTCACAAGCTACTGGTACAGAAAGTAGATATTCATATAACCCAGATAATAAAGTGGCATCACAAGATGTATATAATGTAACTCAAACAACAACTGTTACAACAACTACTATTACATCTAAACCAGCAATAACAGATGCAGATACTTGGCTTTTAAAATATGAAAATAATGCAAATACTTATAGTGAGTACCAATCTAAATCACAAGAAAAAATAACAGAAAAAGTTGATGAAAATTCAAGCCAAGATAATATAATTACAATATTACAAAGTAGTAAACAGAGATTAAAAACACTTACCAGGGAAAAATATTTAGTTGATAGAATGATTGAAGATAATAAAAAAGTATCTTTTATGTCCGATATATATGAATATATTTTGAATATTGCTAATGGAAAAGATGTTGATCAAAATAAAACTAAACTAAGAAATACTTTAGATACAAGTTTATTTGATTTAAGTAATTCAAATGCAGTTACACAAAAAGTACTATTATATACAAGTTTAAATATTTCTGATGAAGATAAGGAATTACTTTATAAATTTGTTGAACAAACAGGTGCAAATTGTAGTAAAGAGGAAAAAGAATATATTGCTAGCGTAATATTAAATAGAGCTTTATCAGGTAAATTTGGAACAAGTGATGTAAGTAAAATAATAAATGCAAGTTATCAATTTGAAAATTATGATTCTTCTAAAAATGATAACATTACACCATCAGATGAAACCAAAGAAGCTGTGGATAATGTTATTTCTACTGGAGATAAATCTGGATATGCAGTATATTTTGGAACACCAGAAACTGCCCAAAAAAAGAAATGGGATCAATCAGGTGGTAAAAAAGGCTTTAAATCTACACAAAAAGGTTCTGTATATAATTTTTATACAACTGAAGAATCTGAAAAAGAGCTTAAAAAATTAGAAACTACTACAACTATAGGCGTAGGAGCTGGTTCACTTAGTTCATCAGATACTGCTCAAAAAATAGTTGCATGGGCTGAGGCTCAAGTTGGAAAATCAAGCTTTTATAATTCACATCATGGATATGAGCAAGTTGCTAAAAATTATTGTGCTGCATTTGTAGAATGTGCTTATTATGAAGCAGGACTTGAATATTATGGTGGAAATGCAATAGATTTGCCTCATCCTAATAAGATTGAATATAATAGTGATGGAACGGTGAATTGTTCTAATATACCAGTTGGTGCTATTATAGTATCACAAGGTGTTCCTGTAGATGGAGTGGCATATGGACATGTATGTCTATACATTGGAAATGGTTATATTATTGAAGCAGGTGGAAGTACAGTACAAAAGACGCCAATAGATGAGTCTTTTGCTGGAAAAGGACATAACTGTGCTCCATTCCTAGGTTGGGGATTTGCAACACATGACCAAGAAGATGCACGTTCTAAACTTGTAAGTTCAGGAGGTATTTCTGGAAACTTCCAACAAGGTTGGACTAGTTTTGGAGTTAAAAGTGCTCAAGTTAGAAGTACAGGAGTTGAAGGTATTTATAAGTTTGGTAATAAACAATATAATGTTTATGCACAAGGATATAATGATGTTTGGGGTGGAAAGCCTTATTGGGATGGAACATATGGAAGTGATGCATGTGGTATAACTTCTACAGCTATTATACTAAGTGGTTTAGGAGTGAATATAACTCCTGAAGGAGTTAATGGAGATGGATTGATACAAAATGGAAATACCATCCCATATCAACTTAAAAATGAGTTAGCTAAATATGGTTTTTCATGTAGTGAACCAGACTATTCAAAAAGTAAAATTATTGAACATTTGAAGAGCGGAAATCCTGTATTCGTGCATGTTTCTGGAAGTAAGATTGGAAATAATAGTTATAAAGGACATTATGTTACTTTATTAGGAATAAATGAACAAGGACAAATTTTCTTAGGAGATCCTGCTGGTGGTGGTAATAATAGTGGATATTTTGATCAAAACAATATATTGTCAGGTGTGAACTGGTGTATATATGTTTATGGTAAATAAAGGAGTTTATATGAAAAATAATAAAGTTAAAATTATAATTATAATAATTATATTAATTCTATTACTTATTTTAGCAGGAATAATGCTTCTTGTATTGAAGAAAGATAAACAAAAAAATGATATGCCTAAGGAAGAAATTCCAGTTGACTACTATAATGCATATGAAAAACAAATTTCACAAGGAGGAACCACAAATAATACAGTTGCATCATTAGAGAATGATGCAACCAGGTATTATTGTGTTAAAGGAATAATAGATAATTTCATGACATATGTAAATTATTTTACTTCAAATATAGATGATTTAGATTTAATTGTTCCACAAGGTAAAGAGCAAGAAGCATTGGCAGAATATAGATCAAAGGGAATGACTGTAATAAATTATATGCTTGCTGAAAATTATAAAACAAAATACACTGTTACCAATGAATATATTTATAATAATTTGAAGGCATATGCAGGTATGACGTACAATATAAATAGCATTTATTGTGTTGAAGAATCTGATTATATAAATACTTATTATGTGTATGGACAATTTGAAGAAAACTCTAATGAGTATAATTTTATAGTTGTATTAGATAGATATAATAATACATTCGAAGTTTATTTAGACAATTATTTAAAAGAGTTTAATTACACATATTCTGATGTTACCTCTATGAAAGCATTAAATGTAAAAACTATAGACGTTAATGAATATAATACTTTTTCATTCAGAGCTATTAGTAAAGAAAATATTGCTTTAGATTATTATAGTCAATTTATGGATAAGTTACAAAATAATGTTCAAGAAGCCTATAATTTATTAGACAATAACTATAAAAATGCTAGATTTAAGGATTTTAATAGCTTTAATCAATATGTTAGTGATAATATAGATATTTTAAAAGATTTAGATGTTGTTAGATATAGTATAAATGACTATGATAATTATTCAGAATATATTTGTATAGATGATTTAGGTAATAATTATATTTTTAAACAAACATCTTTAAATAAATATACTGTATTGCTAGATTCATATAGTACTACAGTAAAAACTTTTGAAGATGAATATAATAATTTAACTGATAATACAGAAAAAGCACAAAAATGTTTAAATATGTTCTTTGAAATGATTAATCATGATGATTATTTATCAGCATACAATTGTTTAAATAGTGAATTTAGAAAGAAATTTAATGGTGTAGAAGGCTTTAAAAGTTATGTAAAAAATAATTGGCCAGAATTTAGTTATTTTAATTATGATGAAAGTACTCTAAGCGGTGATAATTATACGTTTAGTGGTTTTATTAGAGATACACAAGATATAGAATCTTATAATGCTACAAAAAGTAAAAAAACATTTATATTAAAACAAGGAAAGAGCAGGAAAGATTTTGAATTATCTTTTAATATCTAGCATGATAGGAGGATGTTTTGATGAGTGATTATTCTGAAATTATAAAGTCTGTTAAACAAAAAGTTGCTACAGATTTAAATAAAAAATTTGAAAGTACAGAAAGAAATGAAAGACTAATGTATGCTATTCCATACGAATCTATTCCAGTTACTGCAGGAAAAAGCGATGATGAAATTGCTCTTACATTAAATAATGTTATTTTAGTTGTTAAAGAAAAAATAATAGATAAATATGGTAACACAGAAAGAGCTTATGAAATTTATAGTGAGAATGCGCAAAGAATAGCAAGTACTGAAGATGATGGTAGAATTAAATTTGATAAAGAAATTTTAGATGATTTAATAAAATCACAAATTAAAGCAATTGAAGATGCAGGATTAACTCCTGCAGGAGCAGATACTTTAGATGATCAAGGTAGAGTTGAATCTTATTTTGAGATGATAAATAGAAGACTTGTTATAATGAATGATGAACAAAAACAAAAGTACGAGCAATCTAAACTAAAAGGTAAAGGTGACAAGTGTTTGCAAAATATTGCTGAAAAAAATATGTCACCACAAAAAAACAAGGAAGCTGCAAAAAATATGGAACAAGAAGAAGCAAAAAAACATTTAGAGCAAGACTTAGGAATTAAAGTTCATAAAGCAACACTTATTGATGATGACTTATTTTTTGAAAATAACCCAGACATTGAAGCACAATATGCTTTTGCGGTTCTTACTGATGATGGAAAACTTCAAATTGTAGCAGAAAAAAATGGAAAATATGAACCAGTAAAAGGTTTTGACCAAGCATCTAGTGAATCTGGAAGGACAAGTATAATTAGGAATGACGAAGATGTGATTGAAACAAAAAATACATATGGTTCAATTAAATCTACAAGATATCCAGATGATGTAAGGTATACTATAGAATTTGGTACTTATGGTGAAATTAAACTGCTAGAGCAAAGGAGAAATACAGGTGCTTCAATAGAAGAAAGTGACAAATGGTTATCAAGAGAAGTTGAAACTCAGAATACAGATTTTTTAGAAAGAAACCTAGAAGGAAATACTATAAATAATGTTACAAGACAATCTTTTTCAATAGAACATGGGTATAATGATGATAGTCATTATTTAGGTACTAATAAGAAAATTAAAGAAATTAACGAACATAGAGATTCTGATGGAGATGTTGATTTTAATATGGAATCACTTGCAGAAAGTACAAATTTAAAAGTTAATGAAGCTATAGAAGATATTAGTAACAAACTAAAAGAAAAAGGTATTACATTAACATCACAAGACGAGCAAAATATAAGAGCTGATTTAACAAATCAATTAGACAACACAGATATAGTTTATTGTGATGAACTAGTAGAAAATTATTCTGAAAAATTCATTGCAGATAAGGAAGCAGAAGAAAAAGAAGATGATAAGGAAAAAGAAAATGAAGATGAAGGAAGAAATAGATTAGATGAGATTATGGAACGAAGAATGAAAGGTTACTAAAATGGGAAAAGAGGGGTAGCCTTCTTTTCTCACTTCTGGAAAATTTAAGGATAAGTAAAATAATTTGTAAAAAAGCATAATGAAGGGACGTTAAAAAATGTAAGCAAAAAGTCTTTGCACATTTTTAACGTCCCTTCATTGTGCTTTAGAAGGAGACTAATTAGAAAGACATAGAAAAAACGCAAAGATGTAACTTTTTTTTATAGTTTTAATTATTAAATTAACTTGAATAAATTTCCAGAATTGTATTATAATATGAATATCAAGTTTATTAATTTAGAGCTTGCATACGGGAATGCACATTTTTAACGTTCCTAATGTGCGCTCAATGTGCAAAATTAGAATGGAGGACGGTATGAATTATAATAAAAGCATAATAAAAGATGGAATTACTTTTCACAAAATTGCAACTAGCAAATTTAAAACAAATTTATTTGCTATTTTTATTACAACACCACTTTCAAGAGAAACAGTTACTAAAAATGCATTAATTAGTGCTGTTTTAAGAAGAGGAACTAAAAATATGCCAACACAAGATGCAATTGCAAAAGAGCTTGAAGGTATGTATGGTGCTGACTTTGATTGCGGAATTGAAAAAAATGGTGATAATCATATTATGAAATTTTATATTGAATCTATTAATGACGATTTTTTACCAGAGCAAGATAATTTGTCAAAAAAGTCATTAGAACTACTATATGATATTGTATTTAACCCATTAGTTGAAAATGGTAGTTTCAAAAAAGAATATGTTGATGGAGAAAAGAGTACCCTAAAACAAATTATAGAAGGAAAAATAGATAATAAAGCAAAATATGCTTTAGATAGATGCATGGAAGAAATGTATAAAAATGAACCATATGGATTATATAAGTTTGGTTATGTAGAAGACCTAGATAAGATTAATGAAAAAGATTTATACGAATATTATAAAAACTTAATTAAAACATGTAAAATAGATGTTTTCGTTTCAGGTTTTAATATTGATAATTTGCACGAGAATGAAATATTATCCAATTTGGAACCACGAATACCTAATTATATTCCAAACCAAAATAGATTAATAGATACTCAAATAAATAATCCTGAAATAGTTACTGAAAAAATGGATGTAACTCAGGGAAAACTTATGATAGGATTAGATTTATTAAATATAGATTCTGAAGATACTTATAAAGCATCTGTATATAATGTTATTTTAGGTGGAGGAGCCAATTCAAAATTATTCCAAAATGTTAGAGAAAAAGCTAGTTTAGCATATACAGCTGGTTCTTCATATATCAAAAATAAAAATAATATTATAATTAGATGTGGAATTGAAATTAAAAACTATGAAAAGGCAACAGAAATTATAAAAGATCAATTAAATCAAATGTATAATGGTGATTTTTCAGAAGAAGATATTGAAAGTGCAAAACAATTAATATATGCTTCTTTTAAAAGTATTCCTGATGCGCAAGATAGTGAACTTACTTATTATTTTGCTCAAGAATTATCAGAAAAATTTGTTAGTTTAGATGAAAATATCGAGAAAATCAAAGCTGTGACAAAGGAACAAATAATAGAAATTGCTAAAAAAGTTCAAATTAATACTATCTATTTTTTAACTGGAAAAGAATAAATTTTTATGTGTAAAATTTATTTAAAGGTTTATAGGTTAAACCAGTAAAAACCTAAATATACTATAAAAGGAAGTTATATGAGAGTTTTAGATTGTTCAATAATTAAAGAAAAAGCATATATAGAAGAGCTAGATAATGGTTTAAAAGTTATAATTGTACCTAAAAAAGATACAAATAAAAAATATGTGATATGGGGAACAAACTTTGGTTCAATGGATAATAGGTTTATTAATCCAGATACAAAAGAAGAAGTTTTTGTTCCAGATGGAGTTGCACATTTTTTAGAGCATAAAATGTTTGAACAACCAGATGGTTCAAATAGTTTAGATACAATGATGTCTTTAGGTTTAGATGCAAATGCATATACAACAAATGACCATACTGCATATTTATTTGAATGTAGTGATGATGAAAGCTTTTATAAAGGCCTAGATGAATTAATGGATTATGTACAAAGTCCATATTATACAGACCAAAATGTAGAAAAAGAAAAGGGAATTATAGGACAAGAAATTATGATGTATGATGATGATCCGGGATTCCAATTATATTTAAATACACTAAAATGCTTATATTCAAAATGTCCAATAAGAATAGATATTGCGGGTACTCTTGAATCAATAAGCAAAATTAATCCTGACGTATTATATAAATGTTATAATACTTTTTATAATCCATCTAATATGGTTTTAGTAGCATCAGGAAACTTTGAACCAGATGAGATTTTAAAAGAAATAAAAAATAGATTAAAACCATCAAAAAATAAAGGAAAAATAGAAAGAATTTTTGACAAAGAGCCAGAAGAGGTAAATCAAAAATATATGGAAAAAACAATGTCAATAAGTATGCCTATTTTTATGATTGGTATAAAAGATAAATCTGTGGAAGTATCTGAAAAAGTAAAAAGACATATGGCAATAGATATCATACTTGGAATTTTAATTGGAAAAAGTTCAAATTTATATAAAGAATTATATGAAAAACAAATATTATTTGGTGAGCCAGATTCTGAGTATGAATTTTCAAGAGAATATGCTCATATTTTAATAAGCGGACAGTCAAATAATCCACAATTAGTAGAGAAAATGTTCAAAGAAGAAGTAGAAAAACTAAAAAGAGATGGTTTAAAAACAGAAGATTTTGATAGAATTAAAAGAAAAATATATGGTGATTTTGTTACAGAATTTAACGATGTTGCAAGCATATCAAGAATGTTTTTAGCAGATGCAATAAAACAAATAAATTCATTTGATTATGCAGAAAAATATAATGTTGTAACAAAAGAATATGCAATGCAAGTTTTAAATGAAGTATTTAATGAAGATAAAATGGTATTATCAATTATTAAAGAAAACTAATTAAAATAAAAAATAGTAACGGTCAACTTTTGAACATTGGGACGTTCCTTAAAGTTTACTTAGATTCAAAAAGTTTTGATTAAAGATTTAATTGTAAAGTGAACTTTAAGGGACGTCCATAATGTTCAAAGTTCACGAAAGGAATTTATATGATTATAAAAACAGGAATAATACCAAGAGTAGCATTTTCAATTATGGGAATAGATATATATTGGTATGCAATATTAATAACTTCTGCAATTGCAATTGGATTTTTATGGGCAAAACTTAATAATGGCAGATATAATATCAAATATGAAGATGTTTTAGATTTAAGTTTAGTTATGATACCAATTGCAATAATTTGTGCAAGATTATATTACGTTTTATTTAATTTAAATTATTATTTAAGTAATCCAACTGAAATTTTTAATTTTAGAAATGGTGGAATTGCTATATATGGAGCTCTAATTGGAGGGATTATTACAATAATAATCTTTTGTAAAAAAAGAAAAATAAATATGCTTAATTTAATGGATTATTTAGCGCCAATAATTCCATTAGGACAAGCTATAGGAAGATGGGGAAACTACATAAACATAGAGGCATACGGCTCAGAAACGAATTTACCATTAAAAATGGAAATTATCGAAAGTGGAATTACAAAATATGTTCATCCAACCTTTTTATATGAATCTATAGGAAATTTTATTTTATTTTTTATATTGATGAAAATAAGTAAAAATAGGAAATTTAGTGGACAAATAGTTGCTTTATACTTAATAGGATATTCGTTTATAAGATTTTTTGTTGAAGGATTAAGAACAGATAGTTTAATGCTAAATAATATAAGAATATCACAATTATTATCTATAGTAATGTTTATAACAGTTATTATATTTTATGTTAAAAAAAGATTTTTTGATGCAAATAAAAGGAAAGTATCATAATTTGAAATTATGTTAAATTGACAAATTGAAAAAAATGTCATTTTTTGTCGTACGAAAATTGGGAAAAAACATAGTAAAATTGGAAGTTTTGTTGACTAGTACAATTTGTTGTGTTATTCTAAATATAGTAGGATTTGCTGGACAGGAGGGCATCAAAAAAAGGAGATGGTTACTATGTTAATAGATCAGATTTGTGAATTAAGAGACAAGTTGAACAAAAGCATATTAACTGAAGATTATAAAGCCACATATGAATTAAGTATACAGTTAGATGAACTAATTGCAAAGTATTATAAGCAAAAATGTGAAGATTAAATAATCATAGTAAATATAATTAAATATTAGTATTATAAAGTTTTATAAAAAAATTGGAGATAGAAATATCTCCAATTTTTTTGAAAAAGGTATTGACAAAGTATTACTAAAATATTATAATAAGTCTTGTCGTAAGACAAATGCCAGTTTATAACAATATATGCAGATGTGGCGGAACTGGCAGACGCACAGGACTTAAAATCCTGCGGTTGAATAAACCGTGCCGGTTCGATTCCGGCCATCTGCACCATAAGAACCTCAAGTATTTCGAAAGATTAAACTTGAGGTTTTAATTTTTAATTGCAGATTTTCCAATATTTTTCCTAACACTTTTTTGTTTCTAAGTGCTTCAAAAAAACGTTTTGAAATATATTCTCTTGAACATTTATCTAAGTCGCAATAGGTAATTGTTTTTTTATTGTTATTCCAGATAAAACAAAAACAGCAGAAATCAAAAATATATTATAAAATAAAAGTAAGGCAGATTGTCAGCAAAGACAGTCTGCCCATTTTTTAATCGAGTGTTACGACTTCGATATTAGGATAGTCTGCAACAATTTTTTCGGCTGCAGTAACATCATCTAAGTGCATCAGATAAATTTTAACATCTCTGCTGTTGAGTGCAAGGAAATGATCCAAAGCATCTTCGAGTTTCAAATGAACCATACCGTAATATACAGAGGTATCTACATAGAGAATAGTGCCATCTACCAGATAAGGTAAAAAAGGAACTATTGTAGAAGTATCGCCTGTGTACACAACATTTGTACCATCAACAATCAGATGATAGCCAAAGCACTTGTTCTCAAGCTGAGGAGAATGCTTTGTCGGAATACAGTTGCCGAACCACTCTTTTTCTTCCATATCTGCTACTGTTACGAGTTCGTACCAAGAAGGTTCATCACCTTCAATAGTCAGAATTGTTAAAATATCATCAGCAACTTTTGTGGACGGTGCTACGATAGTAACAGGCTTTTTGAGAGCAAAGAATGCATACTGCACAAATAAGCCAAGTCCTCCAACGTGGTCGCCATGAGTATGGGTTACAAGAATATAAAGTTTCTCATAATCCTTTAAGTCAATGTGTTTCAACTTTTGAAAAGTTGAAACAGGGCAGTCAATTATGACCATTTCTTTGTTCGCAGTGGAAAAGTAGGCAGATGTATGCTCATCGGCAAATCCAGAGCCTCTACCGAAAAATTTCAAAGTCATAGTAGTAATATTCCTTTCAGTTTTTTTGAAATGCTTGCTTTTGCACTGTTCCATATTGCAATGCATAATGGAAATCAATTACCTCCGAAAATTGACGTTGTTATATTAACATAAAGTTGACATTTAGTCAAGAGCATGCTATAATTGGGACGAAATAAATCGCCAAGCGAGATTTTAGGAGGACCTATAATGATTAAAGCAAACGAAGCTCGAAAGCGAGCCGAATCTTATTCGGCTAAACCTCGGAAGTGGAACATGTTTGATACACTTCAATTAAAATGGATTGAAATAAAAATTAAATTCTAGTCTGCACGAGGAGAAACAGATGTAAGTTGCGGTGGATTACGTACGCTCGTGGCTGATAGGCTTGAAAAAGATGAATATAAGGTTGAACCTCATGGAGCAGCCGATGAAATTTGGGTTGAAATTCATTGGCAAAATACCAAAAAACAAAACGTACAGTAAAATATTAATATATACTGTACGTTTTGTTGCATTTCAAATATTCTTTAAAAGAAGAATAAATTAAAAAAGTTGAATATTATGTAAAGATATGATATAATAACAAGCAAATTATGCGTTTAGCATAATTATTAAGAGAGCATTTTTCTTAATGAAAGGTTAAATTTATGTCCGCAATAACGAAAGGAGTTTTATTCAATGAGTGAACACAAAGAGCTTAACCCTAGCGAGTATTTTGAAATTGTTAAGGCACGGAAACAAACAGTAACAGATGAAGATTTGTCAAGAATCTACGACAACTGTTTGGATCTTCTAAACAAGTACAAAATAACTGGGCAAACTGCCGGCATGAGAAAGCTGTTATTCCATCTTGAAAGCATTGAAGCTGAAAGAGAAATTGTAAAAATGGGTATTACAACTTTTATTTACAGGGATGATATTGAAGAATATATCGATAATATCGCAAAAGATACGGTTAAAATTATCGAACTCGAAAATTACGAGAGAGAAATTCCGGATGAAATTGTGGCTATTATCGAGCAGGTTAAAGACAAATTTGACCAATTATATGTACTCTTTACTGACTATACCGGCAAAGTCGAAAGACAGGTAGAAAAGGAACGTAGACAAAAAGATCCTATTCTGTTTGGAACGTTTCAAAATGAAAAAACAAGAACTGTTATTGACAGATTTTATTTCTTAGGTGACTGGGAAGATGAATATTGTGATCTTACTTTAGACAAAATGGTAAATGAAGTCGAAGCAAGTAAAAATCGTAATATCGTCAGAACTGTTAATACTCCAGAGGATATTGAGAAGTTAAAGAAACAGTTAGAGCAACTTGTTCCTACAAATGATGTTTTCAGAATCAACGATATCCAAAAGAAAGGTTTCTTCAAAAGAATTAGAACTTTCTTAAGTGGTGAGGAAAAATGAAAAGGAATGTAGATTTAAGTGAAAACCGAATCTTTACAGCTCCAGAAGAGCCAACAGGATTAGTTAAACTACTTCTTGACACATTAAAAATTACAAAACCGTGGGATTTTGAGAACAACTCAAAAAAAATTGAAGATGATGTGACACTTAGTGTATATGGTTACAAAAGTCTTTTTGCTGTAGGAAATAAAAAAGAACGTCAAATCTGGAAAAAAAAACATGCATGTGATACAAATCAAATATGCGATTGTTGTGGACAAAGTATAGGAAGGAAACCTTGGGATAAGAATAGATGTAATTGTTACTCTATTACAAATACCTCAAAAATTCCTTGGAAGTTTTAATCTTTAAAAAAAGGTCATATTCAAGAATTTGAATGTGACCTTTTTATATTAAAAAAATGCACCGTATGAAATTTTTTGATTTTTATTAACAAAAATCTAGATATAGCAAAAGATTTTATTTAAAAGTAAAAAAGAAAAATAAATTACTAAAACTTTAAATATAAAAAATATAGACTCCAATTGAACTGGAGTCTATATTACGCTACATTATTGTGAGATGGTCTTATATGTTACAACATAAAAAGATCCAGTTAAATCTACACGCATGCTGGTAGATATATCAACTATTTCAAATTTCGTTTCATCAAAATTTTCAAGAAAACTTAGATATTCCTGAGCATCTTGTGTTCGAAATATGGAATAATTTCCTTTTTCACTGTGGATAGTTTCTGATGTTTCTTCGCGACCACTCAACAACAGTGTGAACATTAATGCGGAAGCAATTAATGCGAAACAAATTATTAATGCAGTAATAGTATTCCGTTTTTTCATATTGATTACCTCCTTATAATTTTTCGGAGGTGTGCACCTCCGAAAGTTTTAATTTCAAAGGTGCAACTATAATGTTGCGATGTTATGATTATATTACATTTTGCATCATAAATCAAGGTATATAGTGCTATTTAGTTGACTTGGTTAAGAATAAATGGTATTATATTTACATAAAATTTGCTATGGCAAAATTTTATAATATGGAGTTATTGCTCATATAGCAAAACTCTAATATTCCTTACAAGGAGGGTAGTTTTCATAACAATCAAATTTTACAGCTTAAGAAAGGAAGTTATTTATGGCTGAAAGAAAAGTTATTCATGTGTATGTCACGATTGATCGGAGGAGTGCAAAATCAGTAGCAATTCCCAGTGATATCAATGAAGTAGAACTTAAGGCTCTGCTCAGAGACTTAGGGTATATTTCATCCTATCGCGTATCTTATGTTACCACGAAGGTTTTTCTTGAAGATAACGACAGTGAAAAGGAAATTTGTACTGATGAATATCGTTCGTTGGAAGAGCTGGGGATTAAGGAAGACAGTGGCATTATTATTGTGCCAGGAAAACCTGAGCCTGAGCCGAGGTATAGATATCCGGGCTCTATGAGGTGTTTGTATGGTTGCCCTATGGCACGAAGTGTCGAAGAAGCAATGAATCAGGCTGAAAAATATTCAGATGCTGACAGCACTGTAATAACGGGTTCCATTCATAAACCTGACTAATCGAAAGGAAAGCATATGGACAATTACTCAAATGGTAAATATCCATTGCATACTCTCTTTTTTGAAGTGACTAGCCGATGTAATGCACTCTGCGACCACTGTGGTAGCAGGTGCACGGCTAGTAAGAAGGACGAATTATCTCCTGAAACTTTTAAAAAAGTGCTTGATGATGTAGCTAAAAACTTTGGTACAAAAGCTATTATGCTAAATATCACAGGTGGAGAGCCCCTTATGAGAAAAGATTTATTTGAAATTACAGGATATGCAGACAGGCTTGGTTTCAAATGGGGCTTAGTGACTAATGGTATGTTAATAACAGATGATGTTATTAGTAAGATGAAGGAAACACACATGTCGACAATTACAATTAGTCTTGATGGAATGAAAAAGACTCATGAAGAATTTAGACATGTACCTGGATCTTTTGACAAAATTATCTCTGCTATTGAAAAGTTAAAAAAGGGCAATTTTGTTGAGCATATTCAGGTTACTTTTATTGCAACTAAAAACAATATTTCTGAATTACCAGAAGTTTATCGCTTATTAAGTATGCTGGGTATTGATTCGCTTAGAATTAGCGGTATTGACCCTATTGGTAGAGCCAAGGAGAATGAAAATTTAATGCTTAGTCAGGAGGACTATTTATTTCTTTTTGACTTTATAAAAAAGCATTCAGCTTCTTCACTTCCAGTGGTGTGGAGTTGTACTCATTATTTTGGCAATACCGAAAACACGTTAGATCCAACAGGCAAAAAATTTACTTGCTATACTGGAATTCATGTTGCATCAGTTCTCTCTAATGGTGATATTTTTGGATGCCCTAATATTCCAAGAAGAAAAGAATTGATACAAGGTAATGTTCTAAAAGATGATTTTTGTGAGGTTTGGAAAAATAATTTTGAATTTTACAGAAATCCAAATAGGACAAAAGCTAAGCAATGTGAAGATTGTGAGTATTGGAATTATTGCAAAGGAGATAGCTTTCATACCTTTGATTTTGAAACTAATACGCCACAATTCTGCTACAAGCAGTTCTTCACTAAAAAACTCAACTTGGAAAAACTCGATGATGTATCTTATGATGATATTATTTCATTATTAGTTAACAAAAATGGAACAATGCAACATCTTACAGTTAAGCCATCTGAGTTTGGAGCATCTAAAACAGTGATATTTACTCCGCAAGCTACCCAGGATTTATATAGCATTTTTCATTATGGAGAATGCCATCCGAGTAACTTGTATGAGCAACAAGCTGCATTGATTGGAAACAAATTTAATGGCATTTATTTAGTCAAATATGTTGTACCAGCAATTTTATACAATAGAGCTGGAAATATGGCTACAATGGATGATTTCTGTATTAATCAGATTATGGAAGAAGTCTCAATTATTAATGAGAACATTTCAAAATCAGATTCGGTTTATCAGGATTCATTTGGTGATGTCAAGTTCCTTGGATTCGCACATAGTCATCCTGCGGAAACAGATTTTAGATTTAGTATTCATGATACTAAAAATCATCAGGATTTTGTAAAACAATTTGGTGATTTTTTATCTATTATCCTTAATCCGCAAAAGAAAAAAATTGTGTGTTTTTCAGGAGAGGATTGTGGACAATCAAATTTGATTTTGTTATTTAAATAACTACGGAAAATACAGATGAGTTCTGATAGGACTTGTCTGTATTTTTTTTATGGTGACCCCACAGCTATGCTGTGGGTGTTGGAGAACTTATTGTCTTGCTCAGAGCAGCAAAAAAATCTCACTCGAACATTGTATAATATTTCAAGTTTGATAGCTTAAATATAAAATTATGAAGGGAGTAGGTTGTGTCAAAGGGGATGGATAAATTTGACACAATTTTTGAAATGCAGGAATCCCTAACATAAGTTACAAAGTATTAAAGTTGTCATAAAAAATTAATTTAAATGTAATATTTTTGAAAAATGATACTAAACGCCTGATTTCCCTAAGCATATGACATAAAAAATGCCTAAATTAAAATTAGATAGATAGATATATATATTAATATATATATATCTATACCAAGAGAAGAGAGGTAAGAAGTATGGCTTGGAGTAAGAAATTAAAAAAGAGAATAAGAAAGAAACGGAATAACATTATTGTTGCTAAATTTAATTGCAATGACAATGTTATTAATTGCGGATATGAAATCTAATGAAGATAATAGTTTAATTGCAAAAGCCAAACTTAGTATTTTAAATTTTGGAGCTGATAGTGCAGCTTCTGTTAATGATGCCTCTCAAAATATAAGCTCTTCTGTTCCTGTCGAATTGAGTGAAACTCAAGAAAATAGTGATAATGTTGAATTGAAACAAGATGGAATAATACCTACTTCTACTAGATTAGAAAATACGAGTACAAATATATATATTTATGATATAACAGATTTTATAGACTTTAAAAATAAGGTTAATGATGGAGACACTTTTTCTGGTAAAACTGTAAATTTGATGGATGATATTGACTTGAGTTCTGTCTGTTCAAGTACATTAGGTTCTTGGATAGCTATAGGTGATAATAATAATGGAAAAAATAATGTATTTGAAGGAACTTTTGATGGTAATTATCATAAAATTGATAATTTATATATTGATGAGTATTCAAGTGGTAATTCGAATTATGGATTATTTGGAAAAGTTGATAATGCTGTGATAAAAAATTTAATTTTAAACAGTGGGACGGTAAAGGTTATTGATTCTGGTAGCGTTTCTAATCCAGATTTACATATTGGAGGTATCGTTGGAGATAGTAGTAATTCTAACATTATAAATTGTGGAAATAAGACAGAAGTTTATTCTGAGTCATCTGGTATGGTTAGAATTGGAGGTATTAGCGGATATGCATATAATACAATTATTAATGGATGTTATAACAAAGCAAATGTAACCGGATATAATAAATTGAATTATGGTTATGCTGGTGGAATTGTAGGTATTCTAGAAAAAGGAAGAGTTATAAATTCGTATAATACAGGTGATATTACTCAATATAGATTGCCTAATGCAAATCATAATTCTCAAACAGGAGGTATAACTGGTGAAGTGGGTTATGAAAGAGGTAATTCATTTATAAACTATAGTTATAATTGTGGACGAGTTTTTGGGTCAAATAATATTGGAAATATAACAGGTTGTAATTATGGAACAATAACTAATAATTATTTTGTTAATTATTCTCCTAATTCTCTAACAGGAGTAAATCAAGGGGCTTCTGTAAATTGTATTTCAGTTACGAGTGATACCTTGAAAACATATGCGAGTGTATTAGGATCTAATTGGAAAGAGGATAAATATAATTTAAATAATGGATTTCCATTACTAGAATGGGAATATCCTTCTGTAACATTAGAGCAAAAAAATATTTTCGTGAAAGCTGGAGACAAGGTACAACTAACTATTAAACAAAATGAATTATCAAAAAGTGTATTAAAAACTTTTTCTACTTCTGATTTTTTGTGGAAAACATCAAATAATGATATTGCAAGTGTCGACTCGAATGGATTTATTACAGGCTTGAATGTTGGTTATACTACAATTACTGGATATAATGCTGAAAATGATATCAAGCTTAAGGTAATTGTAAATGTGTATAGAAATGTAAGTGAAGCTATTACAAGACCACAAATTGAATCAGGGTCATCTTATACTGTAGTTTTAAAAGAAGATGGAACTGTTTGGACATCTGGCGCAAATGAAGTTGGTCAATTAGGAAATGGTAAAATTACAACTTGTTCTGAAAGGGAAGGCCAAGTGAAAATTGATGCAAATACAGTATTATCAAATGTCGTAAAGATATCAACAGGATTTAATCATACTTTGGCAATTACAAGAGATGGATATGTTTATGCATGGGGGTTGAATGGAAATGGACAATTAGGTAATAATAGTACAGCAAATCAGCCATATGCTGTAAAGGTGCTAGCAGAAGATGGAAAATCGTATTTAAGAGATATAATTGATGTGTCAGCTGGAAAGGCATTTAGTACGTTTTTGGATAAAAATGGAAATGTATATACTGTCGGTAATGGAAAGAATTATAGATTAGGAAATAGTTCAGAAGCAGATATTTATGTTGTAAAAAAGATTAATGTAAGTAATGTAATTAGTATTTCTTCAGGATTACATCATACTATTGCAATTAAACAAGATGGTGTTTTATGTGGATGGGGAAGAAATGAGTCTAATTATTCACTTGGTATGGGAACTTTAACAGATCAGTCTGTTCCTATCGATTTAGCTGTTAAGAATGTAGATGAAATATCAGCTGCAGGTTATACAGGTTTAGTGAAAACAGAGGATGGAAAAATTTATGGAGCAGGATGGAATGAGTATGGACAAGTAAATAGCAACGGTGGAAACATTTCAGTTTGGACTGAAACAACTGTGCCAAATGAGGTTTCTACAACTAATAAAATAAAGTATATTTGTGCAAGCATTAGAAATAGCTCGATGGTTCTACAAGATGGATCATTGTGGACAGTTGGTGCTAACAATAATTGCCAGTTAGGTGATGGAACTTCTAATAATTCTGTAACATATATTAAAGCTAAAAATACATCCAACCAGGAGCTTGACAATATTATTGCACTTGGAAGAAATCAACAAGAATTTAATGAATCTTATTTTAATTTATCTTGTATTGATAATAATGGAAGAATATATGTTTCTGGAAATAATGCATATGCGCAAATGGGAAAAAATGCAATTAATTCGAATTATAGTTTTGAAGAGTTTGGAATATTAGAGCTTAAGTTGAATTATCGTAATGAGTATATAAAAATTGATAATTCAATTGATATAGATGTTTTGAAAGCATCAAAACTATCAGCTTTTATCAATGAGAAAATAAATCAAGATGATTGGAATTGGAAGTCTTCAAATAGCGATGTTGCAACTATAAGCGATAAAGGAATAGTTACTGGAAAGACAGTAGGAACAACAACAATAACTGCCTATAATTCTGAAGGTTATAAAGCAAGAGCTATAATTCATGTTTATAGAAACGCGAAAAAAGCAATTACAACTCCTCAAGTAGAAGCAGGAGATGGATTTACTGTTGTTCTAAAAGAGGATGGAACTGTTTGGACTGCAGGATTAAATAATTATGGTCAATTAGGTAATGGAACCACTATAAATTCAAATGTTCCTGTACAAGTTAAAATTGATGAAAATACATATTTGACGAATGTTAAATATATTTCGGTTGCTCAAATGACAGTATGTGCTTTAACTACTGATGGATATGTATATGGATGGGGATATAATGGAGAAGGAGCACTAGCAGTAGGTGATAGAGTCGCTAAAACATATGCAGTAAAGGCTAAAGGAATTAATGGAGAAGGATACATTGATAATATTATTGATATTAATACTTCAGGTTGTAACACATATTATATTAATAAAGATGGTGAAGCTTATGGAGTTGGTCTAGATGATTTAGGTCAATTAGGAGCAGGCTTAAGTGTGTATCCAATTAGAATGCCAAAGTTTGATGATGCGGTAAAGGTTATGGCTGCATTTCAGGCTTGGGGGGTTATTAAAGCAAATGGAGAAATATGGATTCGAGGAGAAAATGAAAAAGGATTATTTGGAAATGGCACAAGAGCAAGTGCTGGTGGAACCTATTATGTAGGAAATAGTTTTGAGGATTGGGATATAACCGGATATGGTGCGATTGCAATAAGTGAGGATGGTACTGTATGTGGATCAGGATTTAATTCAAATGGTCAATTGAGTATTGGAAATAGAAATGATCAATTGAGATATGTTCAAATGATGTTAGAAGATGAAACTTTTATTAAAGGAAAATATGCATGTATTGGTAATTCGGATTCATTGGTTCTTGGAAAAGATGGATATTTATATTTAGCTGGCTATAATGCATATGGGCAATTAAGTAATGGAACAACAACAGGAAGTAATTATTTGCGAAAAGCTCAATATTCTGATGGAAGTTATGTTAAAGATTTAATATGGGCTACAATAGGAGATTGTGCTTATAATGTTGGATCAAGAAATACTGAAATAATGAAGAAAGATGGAACTATATGGGTTTCAGGTGATAACACATATGGACAATTGGGAAATGGCTCAAATAGTAATAGTAGTTATTTTACTCAATTTGGTGCTACTGAGATTGATTTAAATATTAAAAATGAATATATGAAGGTTGGAGACAAACTTGATGTTGATATTCTTAAAGAGTCTTCATTTAATGTTTTTGTTGATGAAGAGACAGATCAATCAAATTGGAAATGGGAATCATCAAACGAAAAAGTTGCAACAATAGATAAAGATGGCGTTGTAATTGCAAAGGGAATAGGGCATACAACATTGACAGGTAATAATATGTACAATGGGAATAAAGCAAAGGCTATGATTACTGTTTACAATAATTCGGACAAATCAATTGCTCTTCCTCAAATTGATGAGGGAGAATCACATACTGTAGTTTTAAAAGAAGATGGAACTGTTTGGACATCTGGATTAAATGATGTAGGACAACTAGGTGATGGTACAAAAATTAGCAAAAACTATCCTGTGCAAGTAAAAATTGATGAAAATACATATTTAACAAATGTAAAAAAGATAGTTACTTCATATAAACATTCTGCTGCATTGACTTGTGATGGTTATGTGTATGTATGGGGAAATAATCATCTTGGTCAGTTAGGGCAAGGCAATACATCTGTTTGTACATATGCAACTAAAATGAAAGGAATTGGTAACGAAGAATATTTAAAAGACATAATTGATGTTTCAGCTGGTCATCAAAATATATTTGCAATTAATGCCGATGGTGAATTAATTGGATGTGGATACGAAAATAATTTATATACTATGCTTGGAAATGGCACTACGTATACTCCAGTTAAGCTTAGTAAAATGAAAAATGTTGTTTCTGTTGAATTAGGTTATGGAGAAGTAGGTATTATTTGTCAGAATGGTTCAACATGGCTATGGGGAGAAAATTCTTATGGAGAAATCGGAAATGGTGAAGCAAGTTCAAGTTGTGTAGAAAGAAAACTTGGAAATGACATTAATCAGATAAGTTTGGATGGATATTCAAGTTACTATTTGAACGAAAATAACACAATATATTCTGCTGGGTTTAATAATTATGGACAATTAGGTGTTGGAGATACAAAGGATAAATATAATTTTGTTAAAATGTTGAATTCAGATATGACTGATGCAAAAGCAAATTATATTTATGCTGGCGCTAGAGGTATGATGTTTACTGATTTAGAAGGATATACATATGTAACTGGTTATAATGGTTATGGACAAATTGGAAACAAAACGACAACAAATGCTTATTTTCCAACAAAAGTCGTTGGTTTAGATGGGCAATTTATAAAAGATCCGTTAGGAATTGCACCTGGTTCTTGTTATTATCAAAATAATCCTACTAATAATTTGATTATTAAAAATGATGGTTCAGTTTGGATTGCAGGTGATAATACAAATGGTCAATATGGAAATTATTCGAATACGGGAAATCAGTATTTTACACAATTTGGATATATAGATGTTAGGTTGAATGCAAGGAATGAATACATTAAAGTAAATCAAAAATTTGATATTGATGTTCTAATAGGGACTAGTTTTAATGTATTTAATCAAGGAAATCCTAATCAGTCTGAATGGTCATGGATATCTTCAAATGAAGATGTTGCTGTAGTTGACGAGAACGGTATTGTTACTGGTAAATCTGTTGGAACAGTAACAATAACAGGAAAAAGCATTAAAGGCTTAAAAGCAAAAGCAATTTTTAATGTATACAGAAACGGTGAAAATTCAATAACAGTTCCACAAATTGAATGTGGAGAAAAATTTAATGTTATATTGAAAGAAGATGGAACTGTTTGGACATGTGGTTCAAATGAATGGGGTCAGTTAGGAAATGGAACTACAATTAGTTCAAACATTCCTGTTCAAGTAAAAATTGATAGTGAAACTTACTTAACAAATGTTAAAAAAATATCTGCAGGATATGGACATGTGATTGCATTAACTAAAGATGGTAGAGCATATGCATGGGGACTTAATACGGCAGGTCAATTAGGACAAGGTAATACTTCAAATATGTCATATGCATCAATTGTTAAAAATACAGATGGAGATGGATATTTAGAAGATATTATTGATATAGTTATGGCGCATGAAAGTGTTACTGCTATAGATAAAAATGGTAATTTATATGGTTGGGGTGTTGGTGATTTTTATTTAAATATGGGGAATCCACTTTCATATTTACCAAAAAGAATTTTAAAGCTGGATAATGCTGTTTGTGTCACATCAGGATATGATCATGTTTCTATTATTAAACAAAATGCAGATACTTGGATTTGGGGAGAAAATATTTATGGAGAACAAGGTAATGGAATAACAAGTTCATATTCAACGGAAAGTATGATTGGTAACGACATTAGTGATGTAAAAATTGGAGGATATTCAACATATTATTTAAAAGAAGATGGTACTATTTGGGCAACTGGATATAATAATTATGGTCAGTTAGGAATAGGAAATACAACTAATAAATCTAATTTTACACAGGTAATTTTTGAAGATGGTACACCAGTTAAGGCTAAATATTTATCTGCTGGAAGCAGAAATATGAATTTTATTGGAATTGATGGATTTGTATATGCAACAGGTTGTAATGTAGATGGTCAGCTTTCAAATGGTGATAAAATTTCATCGTTATATCCTATCAGGATGAAATATGCAGATAAATCTGAAATAAATGATGCTATCCAAATTGCAGCAGGTGATAGCTATTACAAAAATATTGCAAGTAATATTACGATAATAAAAAATGATGGTACTGTATGGGTATCAGGAAAAAATGATGATGGTCAAATAGGTAATAATACAAATATAAGCACTACATATTTGACATTAATGGGAGATGGTTTCCTAAATTATCCAGATAAATTTATAGAAATTGGTGTAAATGATACATATTCAATAAATGCTGATAATTTAAATATAGAAGATGATATGAATGTATTCATTGACAGTACATCTACTTTAGGTACATTATCATATTCAGTTGAAGATACAAATATTGCGGAAATTGAATCAGATAATGTAATCAAAGGAATAAGTCAAGGTATAACAAAGGTCCTTGTAACAGATAATAAAACTGGAGCAAAAACATATATATGGGTTAAAGTTGTAGAAGACAAAAATGTTGCAATAAATGCTGGATATAAATTTACAGTTTCATTAAAACAAAATGGCAGTGTATGGACATGGGGTCAAAATAATTATGGACAATTAGGTTTAGGCAATAATACAAATTATAATGGGCCACAAGAAGTTACAAGTTTAGGTGATAAAAATATAGTTGATGTGAAAGCAGGCTATTATCATGCAGTAGCTTTAACAGAGAGCGGAGAAGTATATAGTTGGGGATATAATGGATATGGACAACTTGGAAATGGAACAAAGGATAATTTTTCAATACCTCAAAAAATAGAAGGATTAAGTAACATTGTAAAAGTAGATGCATATAAATATATAACTATAGCTTTGAATGCAGATGGTAAAGTTTATGTATGTGGACAAGGTTATAATGCAACACCAGCAGAATTGAAGTTTAATAGAAAAATAATAGATATATCCGGAGATATTGTTTTAGCAGAAAATAGAAGAGCCTATAATTTAAAAGAGACAGTATCATATGGAAAAGACTTAATAAAAATATCAGCAGGAGAAAACCATTATTTAGGATTAACAGCAAATGGAGAAGTTTATGCTTGGGGCACAAATAATTATGGACAGTTAGGAAATGGAAATAATACAAGTAGTAATGTTGCAAGTAAAGTTGTAATACCAGAAGGAACAGCAAATATAACCGACATAGTAGAAATATCAGCAGGAGATCATTATTCAATAATTGCTGATAAGGCTGGAAATGTATATACATTTGGAAATTGTTCATGGAATAGAACTGCAAATAGTAGTAATACAAATAAACCAGTAAAAATTCAAAATGTAAGTACTGTAGAGCTAGTAGCAGCAAGTGAAGGTGGGCATACAGTAGTTTCAGATTGGGATGGATATGTATTTACAGTAGGATTAAATGATAATGGACAATTAGGATTATCTGATAATGCTCAAAGAGCTACTTTTGAAATGGTAGGAAAATTACAAATTGAATCTAATCCAAAAAAAATAACAATGCATATGGGAGATACACAAGATGTTGAGTTGTACATAGGAAGTTCATTTAATTTAAAAACAGATAAAGCAGAGCTATCAGGAACAATAAATAAAGAAATTGCAAATACAGGAATTGCAAGCATTTCAGAAAATACAATAACAGGATTATCAATAGGAAAAACAATATTAAATGTAACATATGAAGGAACAATAGGAACAATAAGTACAGATATAAAAAAATATTATAGAAACATAGAAGTGGAAGTATTACCGGAAGGCGGAGTAGTTGTTCCAAAAGTAGATTCAGGAAATGGATTTACAGTATCATTAAAAGCCGATGGATCAGTATGGAGCTGGGGAGTAAATCTATATGGTCAATTAGGTTTAGGGGATACAATTTCATATAATGAACCTCATAGAATAACAAAATTCCCAGAAACAGTTTCATATATTAAAGATATTTCAGTTGGAACAAATCATGTGTTAGCTTTAGCAGATGAAGGAAAAGTATATGCATGGGGATTAGGAAACTATGGACAATTAGGAGTAGGAAATGGATATAATTACTACGAACCAAAATGTGTAACCGATATATATGGTGCAGAGCTAACAGACATAATAAAAATTGAGGCAGGAGAAGATGTAAGTTTTGCAATTAATTCGAAAGGTGAAGTTTATGCATGGGGAAAAGGATATTCTTCAAGAGCTAAAAAATTAAATACAGTTGAAAATGTTATAGATGTAACATCAAAATATGTATTAGCAGGTGATGGAGAAGTTTATAATATATCTGGAGAAGGTAAGCTGACAATTTTTGGCAAAACTTCAGAAATAGATGAAGGTGCAAACCACACAGTAATGCTAACTTCAGAAGGTAAAGCATATGCAATTGGTGATAATACATATGGACAATTAGGAAATGGTAATAATGTATCAAGTACTAATGAAACAGTAGCTGTTAGAGCGAATGAAAGCGAATTATTCACAAGAATAAAAGAAATAAGAGCAGGAAATAATACAACAGTCTTAATAACAACAAATGGTGAAGTTTATGCATTTGGTATGAATGATAATTATGAGTTAGGAACAGATGATAAAGATATTCTAGATTATAATTTACCAATTAAAGTATCAGATTTTGATGATGCAATTATGTGTGCTATTGGAGATAATCATGTTTCAGTAGCATGTGCAGATGGTACAGTTTATAATTGGGGAAATGGAACTAATGGACAGTTAGGTAATAGAAAGAATAAAAATAGCGTAATACCAGTAATGGTAGGAGATTTCATAGTAAGAACAGATAAAAATCATTTAGCAATGACAGTAGGAGAAACTGAAATAATAGAAGGAGAAGTTGAATATTTCAATTTAATTACTAATAAAATAAAAGAAATAAACTACATATCAAAAGATTCATCTGTATCAAGTGTTGTAACAAATGCGGATGTAAATTCTGGAAAATATACAGCTGAAATAACAGCAAATAAGGTTGGAACAACAATAATAACAGCAAATCAAGTTGGAGCTTCTAATGTGGGAGTAATTCAAGTTGAAGTATTACAGCCAGAATGTAAACAAACAGGAACTGTGATTGAACCAGATGTTAAAACAAAAGGAAGTAATACAATTTCATTAAGAGCTGATGGAAAAGTATTTACATGGGGAGATAATAAATATGGTCAATTAGGAGATGGAACAACAAAATCAAGTGATGAACCTACCCAGGTAAAATTCCCAGAAGGAACTATAATTACACAAGTTGATATTGGCGAAGAATATGCAGTAGCACTTGATAGTAATGGAAATGTATGGACATGGGGAAGAAATAATTACTATCAAATTGGACATTCAGGAGGAGACCAATATACACCATATAAAGTTGGTGGATTACCAAAAGCCATAAAAGTTGCAGCAGGAAATTATACAACAATGATAATTTCTGAAGATAAAGAGCTATATGGATGGGGATTCAATAGCTATGGTAATTTAGGAATTGGAAATTACAACAATAAAGTATTAGCAAGTAAAATAGTTGGATTTGGAGATGTAATAGATATTTCAGGAGGAAAGAACCATTTCATGGCACTTACAAGTGATGGAAATGTATATGTTGCAGGTTCAAATCTATATGGACAATTAGGAATAAATTCAACAGAATTGTTTAAGGCAAATGAGTTTACTAAAGTTCAATTATCAGAAATAGTTGGAAATATTGATGCTAGTGAGTTAGCAAACTCAGTTATAACAGTAGATGGATATGTTTATAGTTGGGGGTCAAATAATTATGGACAACTAGGAACTGGTGATAAAGAAACAAAATATTTGCCAAAAATTATTACTGAACTTGGAAATATCAGAGCAATCGAAGTAGGTAAAACTAATTCAATTGTTCGTGATGGAAATGGAAAAGTTTATATAACAGGTTCAAATAATTTCGGGCAATTAGGAGTTGGAAGTGAAGGATCTTCTACAAGTACAACAAAATATGTAGAGAATACTAAAATAGATGAAGTATTAAGAGCATCAACAGGAGATACATATACTACTTTCCTAAGAAAAGATGGATTTGTATGGGCATGTGGAGATTATAACCATGGTGACCAAACAAAGAAAAGTATTACAAATAGTAAGGTTCCAACATTAGTTGGAAGTGATGCAACTTCATTAGATGAACTTGAAATTGTATTGCAAAAGAGCGAAGTTAAATCAATAATGGCAAATGCAAAATTCAAATTTAACTTAATTTATATTGAGAATAATGATATGAGCCATTTCAAATTTGAAAGTTATAATAGCGATATTGCTGAAATTGATAATGATGGAGATATATTAGGAAAACGTGAAGGAACAACATGGGTAAAAGCCATTGATACAAATAATGGCAATGTAAATATTGCTATTATTAGAGTAATTGACAATAACCAAGATTATGAAACACATGTAGCTCCAAAAGTAGTATCAGGTGAAGATTTCGGTATTGGATTAAAAGAAGATGGAACAGTATGGATTTGGGGTTATGATGATAGTGGTTTAGCATATAGCAATATACCAGCAAGTACGAACATTCTAGCAACATATAAAGATGTTGATGCAGGAGCAAACTTTGCAGTAGCATTAAGATCAAATGGTACAGTTTGGGTAATAGGAGATAATAGCTATGGACAATTAGGACAAGGCAATACAGTAGCAAAACCTAAATTCATTCAAGTAGAAGGTTTAGAGGATATAGTTCAAGTAGTAGCAGGAGATACACATACAGTAGCTGTAGATAGTTATGGTATAGTTTATGGATGGGGATCAAATGCAAAAGGTGAATTAGGATCAGAAAATATAGGAGGAAACGCATTAGCACCAACAATAATTTCTATTCCAAATGAAAAGGTAATGCAGATTTCTGCAGGAAAGAATCAGACAGCTTTTGTAACAAATAGCGGTAAAATTTATGGAATGGGAAGTGTATTAAATGGTTATGTTAAAGATGCAAATGGCGTAATTATTGAAGATGCAGTAAAAGTTGAAGTTGGAAATGGATATTTATTGATATTAAGACAAGATGGAAGTATTTATAAATATCAAATAGGAATTTTAACAAGAGTTTCTGGAGCACAAAATGCAATAGATATTTCAGTTTTAAATAAAACAAATATGTATCAAAGTTTAGATGAAAAAGCATATACTTGGGGAGTAAATACTTCTGGACAATGTGGAACTAATAGTATTTCATCAGGTATTGCATTACCAACATTAGTAGCAGAAAATGGTGAAAATGTATTTAGAATTGGTAGTGGATATAATAATACATTTACTATATTAAATACAGGATTTGTATATGGTGCTGGAACCAACCTAAATGGGGAATTAGGAAATGGAACAAGCCAAGATGCAAATAGCATAACTTATCAAGGAAGTTCAGTACATACTTTAGTTGGAGATAGAAACTTTGAGGTAAAACCAACAAGTAATACATTAGAAATAAATGAAGTTGAAGATTTAGTTATAGAATCAAATACATTTAATGTATTTAGTAACAAAAATAAGGACTTAAGTGAGTTCACTTGGGAATCAGAAGATAATAGTATAGTTTCAGTATTAAATGATGGAGAGATACAAGCAGTAAATCTAGGAACTACAAATATTGTTGTAACTGATCCAATAACAAATGTAAGTAAATCAGTTGTAAGAGCAGTTGTACCTGTTGATACAGATAGAATTGAATCAATTAGTGCAAATGGTAAAGAAGCTGAAGTGACTGATAGCTTTACATATGAGGTTAAGATTCCATTAAATGATGATGAAATGACTGCAACAGTACTAATTAAAACAAAATTGGGAACAGATCAAATAAGTATTGATGATGGAGCAACATGGTCATATGGAAGCAACACAATTGTTATAGATATTCCAGGTGATACAGTAACTTTACCATTTAAAGTTAAAACTGAGGCTGGAAATGAATTAAATTATACATTAACAGTGATAAGATTAAGTAATAATAATAGTTTAGAAAATCCAGGAATTACAGTTAAGAAAGCAGGAACAAGCTCATTTGTACCTGCAACACAAACAGCAGAAAATAGTAAAATATATGAAGTTGTAGTACCTTCATCTGGAATAAATGTAATAAAAGTAACAGCAGAGGATGCAAATGCAACTGTAAGTATAAATGGTTTATCAGATACTTTGAAAGAGCAAACATATAATTTAGTTATGTCAGGAGATATAAAAGAAATACCAGTTAAGGTAACATCTGCTTCTGGAAAAGAGGAAGAATATACAATAATGGCATATACAAATAAATATGTAACAACATTGAATAGTATATTTGTAAATGGAATAGAGGCAATAAAAGTTGATGGTAATAATTATGAAGCGATTATTAATGATTTGATAAACATTTCTGAGGTTAAAGCTATAACTAATATTTCTAGTTCAAAAGTAAAAATTGGAAATAGTGATAGTGAAGTTCATCAATCAATAAGAAATATAACAACAATTGGAGATGTAACAACTGTTGAGATATATGTTGAAAATAGTGAAGGTGACTTAAGTGAAACATATTCATTAGAAATTAAGAAACAGAGAACTCAGAGCTGGATAAATCTTGGAAAATTGAAAGTAAATGAAGTTGAAATTGAGGAAGAAAATGGAGTTTATAAAGCATATGTAAACTATGATGTAGAGCAAGCTAATATCGAAATAACTGCATCTGATACAGATTATTTCATTAAATTAGGTAACTTTGATGAAGAGCAATATCAAATTACAAAAACTGTAGATTTAGAAGAAGGGGAAAATATCTACAAGATATTAGTAAAAGATAGTGTATCTGAAGAAGTAAAAGAATATACATTATATATTTATAGAGGAAAAGCTCCAGCAACAGATCCAGATGATCCAACATTTCCAATAGATACAGAAGTTGGAATTAAAAATGTTTATGCAACAAATGGTAATATAGTAAACCAAGGAGTTCAAACAGGAGATTCATCTTATAAAATTAAAGTAATAGATACAAATACAACAACAAACTTAACAATAGATTCTATAAATCCAACAGCATTAATTTCAATTGATGGTCATGATTTCAAAGCTAAAACTGATACTCAATCAATTGAATTGTCTGAAAAAGAAACTGATGTAAATGTAGTAATAAAAACTGAAGATGGAGTTAAGGAAGAAACATATACAGTAAAAATTGTAAAATGTTCTGATAATACAGATTTACTTGTTAAAGTGGATGAATATCCAAATGATGCTGATAATGAATTAATAAGTGCAGTACAATCAGCAAATAAGGATGTATACGAAGTACAATTAAATAATCCAGTAGATATAATAGATGTAATTGCTACAACAGCAGATTCAAATGCATATATTAAAATAGAGCAAAATAATTATTCAAAAGCTAATGACACATTGAAGAATTTATCACTTGTAACAAGTGAAACATTACTAACAGTTACTGTAAAATCTGAGTATGGAACAGTTAAACAATATACTGTTATTATAAAAACATTACCAGAGGATATATCTTTGAGTTCAGTAGTTATTGATGGTAAGTATAGCGCAGTTTATAATCCTGCTACTGAAAAATATGAAGTAAGAGTTCCTAGCTCATATACGGAGTATCCTGTTAAAGCAACTGCTAATGATAATTTAGCAACAGTAAAAATAAATAGTAATGAAGGAAGTATTGGATATAATGAAAGTACTATAACAACAAAGACAGCAATTATCGAAGTAATTGCACAAAATGGATTAGATTCAAAATTGTATACTTTAGAAATACAAGACAAATCTAATAATTCTGAAATAGGAACAATTAAAGTAAATGGAGTTGAAGTAACTCCAGATGAAAATGGTAATTATGAAACAAATGTAAAACATACAGTAAGTGATTTAAGTATATTTGGACAGTCTCAAGATCAATATGCAGAAATTGCAATAGATGGCGAAACTGCACATAAAAATAATATAACTATTTCAAGACAAATGACACATGATTCTGAAACATATGTAATATATGTAGAGGCAGAAGAAGGTGGAATAACAACAAAAACATTGACTGTAAATAGATTGAGTGGAAATACTGAAATTGAAAGTGTAGTAGTTGAAACACCAGATTCAAATTCAAATACAGTTGTACAAAATGAAGATGGTTCATATTATTGTAAGATTAGAAGAAATGATACAGCAACAGTTACAGTAACATTATTAGATTCAACAGCAACAGTTAGTGTAGCCGGTGCACAAAATTCAGCTGAAGTAACTTTATTAAATGATAAAACTCAAATAAATATAGTTGTAACAGCTGAAGATGGAACAACAAAAACTGCGATATTAACAATTGAAAAAGAATCAGATGATACAACATTGAAAAGCTTTACAGCAAATAATACTACTGAGGATGCAGATAAATTTAGTCCAATTGTATCTAATGTAACTTCAAGTAAATTTGAGGTTAAAGTGGATAGCAGGGTAACTAAATTAGATATAAGTGCAATAACAAATCATGAACTAGCTAAATTAAAATTGACTTCAGAAAGTAATTATGTTGTAAATAAAATGTTAAATAAAATTGTAGATATTGATGGAATTTCATCATTTACAATAGATGTTTTACCAGAGTGTGGTGGAACAGCTAAAGAATATACAGTAGAAATTACAAGAGCATTTAGTACAAATATTAAAAAAATAACAACAGATGATGAAGATACAAAATTAAGTAATAAGTTGTATACAGGATGGATAGATGCTAATGATAACATTGCTAATATAGTAATTACACCAGATAATGAAAATGCATATATAAAACTATATAAAGATGCAGATATAATTGCTGAAGGTGTAGGTGAATTGGTATATGCAGATCCAGAAGTAACAGGAAATATGGCAATATATAAAATTGAAGTAAGTAATCCAGATGGAGCAGAATCAAGTGAATATATTTTGAGTGTTGTAAAGAAATCACAAAATAACAATGTAGAGCATGTTAAATTAAATGGGGTAAGTTTAACAGAGCAAGATGGAGTATATGAAACAGTTGTAGGAACAGCTAATAATTATACTTTGAAAGTAAAAGCAGAAGATGAATATGCAACAATAAAATTTGGTGATGCTGATTATAGCGAATCAAATGAATCAGAATTAAAACTTGATTTAAATCCAGGAGAAACTAAAGAAATTAAATTTATTGTAAAATCACAAAATGGAGATGAGTCAGAAGAGCATACTGTACGAATTTATAGACAAGATAATAATCTTGAAATTGCAGTGCTAAATGTAAATGGACAAGATGTGTTATCAAGTTATAATGCATCAATCAAGACATATAATATAGTACTTGAAAATACATTAACTGAAACATCTTTGGAAATGATATTAAATAGTAATTTAACTAATATTGAAACAACAATAGATGGATTAGATTATAATACAGATGGAACTTTATTAGTAAATAATATTTCGTTACCAGGAGTCGGAAAGACAGTAATTACATTTACACTAACAGCAGAGGATGGAACAAATGATACAAGAAAGATTGTAATATCACAATTCTCAGGTGATGTTGAGCTAGAAAAAGTTGAAATAAATGGAGTAGTTGCTACTCAAAGAGCAGATAAAGATTATGAAGTAACAGTAGGAGATAGTAATCCTAATGCAACAATATATGCTAAAGCAAGTACAGAGCAAGCTAAGGTATCAATAAGTAATAGTAATGCTCAAGTTGGATCAGCAACGACGTATTTACCAAATATTTTAATAGCAGGAACAACATTCCAAGTACCAATTGAAGTAATTGCAGAAGATGGAACAAGTTATGATTATACATTATATGTAACTGTAAAATCAGGAGAAAAATCACTAGAATATGTTAAGGTAAATGGAAATGAAGTAACGACCAAGATTGATGATAATACATATAGAGCATTTGTATTAGAAAATGAAACAGTAGTACCTGTTGAAATTAAATCAAAAGGAGAATTTGCAACAGTAACAACGATTATAAATGGAATTGATCAATCTGGAAATCCATTAGAATTTAATAAGTTGTTAACAGAAGAGAGAAACTATGTAGAATTCATAGTAACTTCAGAATCTGGAGAAACTGATGAATATATATTGGAAATCTTTAAAGAGTCAAGTGATAATACATTAAAAGAAGTGTATGCAAATGGAGAATTATTAACAAAGAATGAAGAAACCGGAAGATATTATTATTCAATATTAGAAGGTGATGCAAATCCAAAGATAAAAGCTATTGCCAATAATGAGTTTGCATATGTAAGAATTGCATTATTTGCAGAAGATACAAATATTTCAGAGCATGTGGTAACAATGAGTGGCTCAAAAATAACAACAATACCAATTACAATAAGAAGTCAAACAGGAGTATCAAATGTTGAATATTTGGATATTGAAACAATATATGCATCAAGTGGAGTGGAAACAGTAATAGTGGATGAAAGAGAGGTAACAAATTATAATCAATCAACAAGAACATATACAGCTATAGTAGATCCAAAAACAAATCCACATGAAATTTTCATAATTAGCGAAAATTCATATGCAAAAATGGAAATTAATGGCAGTATGGATGATGGAAGTATAACAACATATACAAGTTTAGCAGAAGATGAATATGAAACATCATTACAATTAAAGATAACAAGTGAAACAGGAGTAGAAGAAGAATATACAATTAAATTAGTAAAAATGTCTGATAATGTAAAAATATCAAAGCTTGTAGTAAATGATGTAGTATTAACACCGGATAATGATGATGGTACAATTTATAGAAAATCTGTTAAACGTTTAGCTGAAAAAGCAAAAGTGCAGGTTATTACAGAATATCCATATGCAACTGTAAGAATTGCAGATAATGTGGTTCAAACAGGAACATCAGAGGTATGGGTAGACTTAGATTTACTTGAAGAAGTAATAACAATTCCAGTTTTAGTTACAGCGACAGATGGAGAGACAATTGCAACATATAATATAATTTTAACTAGAGCATCAAATTCATGTAATGCAGTGGTAAGTTATGATGATGCAGTTCTTGAAAAAGATGATGAAAATAAATATCATATAGATATTTTAGACAATGTAGAGTCAGGTAAAATCAAAGTTGTAACTGAAAGCGAAGAAGCTCAAGCTGATATAAATAATACAGGTGTGTTTGAAATAAAAACAAAAGAATATGAATTGACAATTAATAAAGATACAGCTGGAAGAACAGTGGAAGTTCCAATTAAAGTGATTGCTGAAGATGGAACAGAAGCAGTATCAACACTTGTAATAACAAGAATTTCAACAGATTATGCAACACAAAAAGTGGAAAGAGTTATAACAAGTGAAGGAACACAAAGCTTTAAACAAGCAACTTTAGATTCAGATGGAACATTTGTATTAAATGTACCAGAAACTTTAACAGAAGTAGACTTAAGAATAACAGCTAATTGTGAAAATGCAATAATTACAAGAGGAATTGAAAGTGCGACAGGAGTGTTAAATTTAACAGGAATAGCACTTCAAAATAAGATAACATATGTAACATATAAGATAACAGCAGAAGCTGGAAATTCATATAATGATACATATACAGTAAAAATTGTAAAACAGTCATCAGATGCAAGTATTGCTAAGTTAAAAGTAGATGGAAACGAAATACAACCAGATGAAAATGGTGTATATAATGCAGAAGTAGTAGGGGGAACTACTGAAGCAATTGTGGATATTATTTTAACAAGTGATGCTGCAACTGTAGAGCTATCTGGAAGTTCAGCAGTGGCAGTACTTAATAAGAAAGTGCAAACAGATAATACATACACAATAAAAGTAACGGCAGAGGATGGAACAATTAAGAGCTATACATTAAATATAACAAAACAGACAAATATAGCTGGAAAAATCTTAACAGAGCATTTTGAAGGAAAGCATAAATCAACAGTTTATGTCTTCAAAACATCTGATAAAAAGGATGAAGATTTGGAAAATTATTTATTACCAGATAATTCAGTAAATCCAAATGTTAGACAAGTAATTGATAAAGTTGAAACTGAAGATGATGGAAGCTTTATAGTAAAATTACAGGCTGTAGATAAGTATGACATATTAGTTGTAAAACAGGGATACCTAAATTATAGAGTAACTGACATCGAGGTAACAAAAGGCGAAAAAATTGATCTAGATGAATATAGTTTAATTGCAGGTGATATTATAAAAACAGATGAAATTGAAATAGATGATTTAGTAACATTAAATGATAGTTTTGGGGTAACTATTACAGATGCGAATAAGTCAACAAATGGAATCTGTGACCTAAATGAAGATGGTATAGTAAATAGTTTAGATAGAAACATTTTAAAGACCAATTATGGAAAGACTGCAGAAACAGTTAAGTGGACTAATCCAAATGCAATGGCTTTAATGATGAGTATAGATGAAGGAATTGAAGCACAATCTATAGAAAGTGTTGATAAGCAAGGTGAAGCAGATCTAAAAAAAGATTATATTTTACCAATGACATGTGATTACGTAATTTCATCAAATTATGGAAATAGAGCTCATCCAGTAACTGGAGAAACAAAATTACATAGTGGTATAGATATAGTAGGAACACATCATACTCAAATTCTAGCAGTAGCAGATGGAGAGGTAACATATGCCGGAGTACAATCAGGTTATGGTAATTGTATTGAAATTAAACATACTGTAAATGGGGTAACAGTATATAGTTTCTATGCACACTTATCACAAATTGATGTATGCGTAGGCGATAAGGTATCTCAAGGTCAAGTTATTGGTCTAGAAGGTGGAGCCGAATCAGATCCAAACCATGGAACATCAACAGGACATCATTTACACTTTGAATTACGTGAGGCAAGTGGTTCTGGGCATAGTTTAAATCCAAATGATTATATTAAATTTTAATAAGAAATAGACTTTAGGACGCTAAAGTCTATTTTTTTTTTTGCAAATCACACTGTGCGTAGAGCTTGTGTGGAATTTTTGATGATTTGTATAAATTTGTTATATTTTAGTAATAAATCTTTAATCCTAGCTTTCCCTAATAATGAGCAGACTATTATTTGAAAAAATTATTAGTTATAAAAATCTTTTGTCATAAATGGACACATTCTATCAGCGGTTTCGCAGACATTATATTTTCCAGGACATGTGGGCAAAGATATCCAACGACAATCACAATCACATTGCCATTTTTCTGGAATAGCATCATCTTCGAAAAAGGCAAAACGCACAAGTGTTTTTACTGCCTCAATAAATTCATCAGTAGTTACACATGATTCAGCTGAATGAATTTGATTTCCTGGATTTGTTGCGTGCTGTAAGAAATCTCTCACTTTAACGCATGCTTCTTTTGTTCCACCTTCCAAATAATGATTTTTTTTCAGGATAGAATCTAACTCGTTCCGTTCCATAATTATTATCCTCCTAATTTCGTTAGAGTTGAAGGTATATGCACAAGACTTGTCGTCTATATTGGTATTATAACATATTAAAATATAATATTCAATTTATGGAATTATTATTTTTTCATTATATTTTTTTATTTTTTTCAAGTTATTTTCTATAGTTGTTTTAATAGATTTTGTATATTCTATATTATTTTCACATTTTTCTTTATAAAAATTAATCTTTTTTATATAAGTATCATTGTGAGATTTTATATAAAGTTTATAATAAATATATAATAGCTCTTCAGATGCAGCTAAAATTTCATCTTCAATATCAGTTAGCAATTCAATGGCATATTTTAAATTTTTATTTACACAAGCCTCTAGGTTTCCATTTTCATAAAAATATTTTGCTAAGTTGTATTTTGACCAAGGGCATAATGTAAATATTGGGCTATCACTTGCAGATGTATAATATTCAAAAGCTTTTTTTAAATCTTTTTTTAAATAAGTACCATTTCGATAAAATTCACCAATTTTATTAGCAGCCCAACTTTCGCCTGAATTTGCAGGAATAATGTAATATTCATAAGCTTTTTTATAGTTTTTTTCAGATTCATATATTTTTCCTAAATTGTTATAAGCATATATATTGCCAAGATCTAAAGCTTTTTTAAACATTTCAATTGCAACTGTTTTATTCTTTTTTATATGTGGAATTTCACCATTTAAAATTATTAATCCTAAACTATTAAATGCATTTGAGCATTTTAGTTTTCTTGCTGTATTAAAAAATTTGAATGCTAAATATAAGTCTCTTTTTGATTTATTGCCAATATATCCATTATAATATAAATATCCTATTGCCCAATTAGCTACTGGATGATTATATTTTGCAGCTGTCATATAATATTCATAAGCTTTTTCATATCTTGGTGTTCCAGATATTATTCCATAGTATTCCATAGATGCCATTTCAAAACATGCAAAAGGATTATTTTTTTTTGCTAATTCTTTAAGAATTCGTAATGACCATATTCCAGAGTTTAATTGAATTTTTATAAATTCTTGAATATCATTAACAGATATATTAGTATCATATATATTTTTTTCTACTATATCATTCATCATTTCATTTATATAAATTGGCTGTTTTTTTTCTAATATAATATAGAATAAAACGTGAATAATAAAATTATATAGATCATTTTTTGATAAATATTTATACAAGTTATTTGATAATTTGATACTTACATCTGAGTCATTTTTGCTTATAGAATATAACCTATTACATACATGTTTTAATTTTGGGTTAGTATTTATTTGCTTTATTGTAATATTTTCGAAGTCTAAATTATTGCTATTAAGTAGGTTTAGAATTCTACCTATAATAGGAATAAAAATATTTTTATTTTCTTTAAAAGTATTTTT
>ENA-UOJD01000398-UOJD01000398.1-human-gut-metagenome-genome-assembly--contig:-P48-NODE-398-length-64354-cov-123.320207_pt1 | contig 64354 bp, 53 predicted proteins | sample MGYA00242342_ERZ723889 | MGnify/ENA metagenome assembly ERZ723889 | reverse complement strand
AACGACTATTTGACTGAGATGCTAATCAAAGCCAAATTTTGATGCGGTTGCCCTGACATACATCCGGCTGTCACGCCAATCACGATTGCCCCGATCAGCACGATACACAGCGCCACAAGGCGCCCCAGACGTTTAGGCCAGTCTATTTCGCAAATGGCCGTACCCGCAGCGACGTTGCTCTCCACCTCCGCTACGGTCTTATTCACCCGGCTCACAGCGGCCGGCATCACCTCAGTCATTTGCCCGATATTCATACTTCCTTAGTTTTATATGTTATCCCTTAAGAACGTTGCGACGCCAATCGAAAAATCGCGTCCGCGTCACATTATTGTAACAATCGAATGCACAGTAAAGATAGCGCGCATCAATACGTTTTAACATTTATTCACTAAGGATATCCCCCACATGCCGCCGGACGCCGCAGGCAATAAATCGGGTATTGCGGCGTTATCAGATTAATGAGAACAATTCTGACTCACATATATCTGCGTATGGCGGCTCTGGCCGTCGCAGCCCTGGCCGGCTTCATCCCTTGGGCACCCGGAGCGCATGCAGAACGCCTCAACGACAAGGTGCTTAACCGCCCATACAGCGACAACCGCCGCTGGCATCTCGGATTCTCCGTCGGTCTTAATACGATGGACTTTTCGTTTCATCACAACGGTTTTGTCACCGAACAGGGGCAGACATGGTTCATGGAGCAGCCCTCGTTTTCGCCCGGCTTCTGCGTCAACGGCCTTTTCAGTGTAAGGCTGAACAACTATTTCAGCGTGCGAGTCACCCCCGGCATGTATTTCGGCAACCGTGTGGTGCGGTTCCTCGATACCACCGGCGGCCAGGAGAAGAAACAGGACATCAAATCGGCCTATCTCGTCCTTCCGGTCGATCTGAAATTCTCCTCGCAACGCATGCGCAACATCCGCCCCTATATGGTGGCCGGCGTGATGCCCGCGTTCGACGTAATGAAGAAAAAAACGGATTTCCTGCGCACCAACTCCACCGACTTCATGCTGTCGGTCGGATTCGGCTGCGACCTCTATCTTCCCTATTTCAAACTGATTCCCGAACTTAAATTCTGCTTCGGACTCTCCGATGCATTAAACCACGACCGTCCGGACCTCGTCGACGATCCGCTCCGCGCCGGCGTCAGCTCGTCGGTCAAGAAAGCCACCACCAAGATGGTGGTCCTCTCGTTCTATTTCGAATAGCCGCACCGGCCGCAACACATTCTCCATGCAACAACCCCACATCATCATAGGCCGCCTGCGCCGCCGCGTCCTGCTGGTCGCGGCAGCCGCAATGCTGGCGCTCCTTGCGCCCGTGCGCTCCGTCGGCCAGACCGACGCCCAGTTTTCCCAGTATTTCGAAGTTCCAGCCTACTACAACACGGCCGCCATCGGCACTACCGACCTTCTGAAAATCCGCGCCGGCATGCGCATGCAGTGGGTGGGAATCGACAACGCTCCGCGCACCTTTCTCGCCATCGCCGACATGCCGTTCAAGCTCTTCAACAAGCGTTTCGGCGTAGGCCTTGTAATGCAGCAGGAAAGTCTCGGCCTCTTCAAGAACATGAACATCGGCGCCCAGATAGCCTACAAGCAGAAGCTTTTTAAGGGCACACTCTCCATAGGCGCCCAGATCGGATTCTTCGACCAGTCGTTCAAAGGCTCGGAAGTCTACATCCCCGACGACGACGATTACCACCAGAGCACCGACGAGGCTATTCCCCAGCAGGACATCCGCGGCAACGCCTTTGACCTCGGCCTCGGCTTATTCTACACCCACCGCTGGTTCTGGGCCGGTCTGTCGGCCACGCACCTTAATTCACCCTCGGTAAAACTCGATGCCGAGACCGGCGAAAACGGCAATGAACGCAACTACGAGTTCAACCTCGGACGCACCCTATATTTTATGGCGGGAAGCAATATTCCCGTGAAAAATACGTTATTTGAAGTGTTGCCTTCAATGTTGGTCAAGACCGATTTCACCTTCACCACCTGGGAGGCAACCGCACGCGTGCGCTACAATAAATTCCTGACCGGCGGCTTCGGCTACCGATGGAAAGACGCCGCCTACGTGGTGCTCTCGGCCGAATTCAAAGGCTTTTACATCGGCTACAGCTATGACTATCCCACATCGGCCATCGCCAAGGCCTCGAGCGGCAGCCACGAAATCTTCGCCGGCTACAGCCTTAAGCTCGACCTCGGCGAGAAAAACAAGCACCGCCATAAGAGCGTGCGCATAATGTAACCCCGACCCGGGCGCCCTCAGGGCTCCCATTTTCTTTACAAGCTAATTCAGAAGGAACACCCTCGATATGAACAAGAACCTAACGTTTTACCTCCTCCCGCTGGCAGTGGCCGCCCTGGCTGCTTCCTGCGCCTCCGGCCGCCGGAGCGCCACAGGGGGCGAAGTGACCGGCGTAGGCGGTACGGCCTGGGCCGAACCCACCCCCTACGGCATGGTCCTCGTCAGCCGCGGCTCCATGGAGATGGGACCCGCCAAAGCCGATTCCGCATGGAATCTCGCCGCCGACCCCAAAGGGATGTCGGTCGACGCTTTCTGGATGGACGAAACCGAAGTCACCAACTCGAAATACAAGCAGTTCGTCTTCTGGGTGCGCGACTCCATTATCCGCGAACGTCTCGCCGACCCCGCCTACGGCGGCAATGAAGACTACCGCATCGAGGAAGACAAGCAGGGCAATCCCATCACACCCCACCTCAACTGGAGCAAGCCTATCCCCTGGCGTAATCCGGGCGAGGACGAGGCACGCGCCATCGAAAGCGTATACCGCACCAACCCCATCACCGGCGCGCGCGAGCTCGACCCCGACCAGCTCAACTACCGCTACGAGGTCTACAACCAGACCGAGGCCGTAAAGCGCAAGCACCGCCTCGACCCGCGCAAGCGCGAATACAACACCGACCGCCCCGTGCCCACCGACATCCCGATGATTTCGAAGGATACCGCCTGGATCAACGACGAAGGTGAAATCGTGCGCGAAACCGTAACCCGCGCCCTCTCCGGCGACTACGATTTCCTCAACACGTATATCGTAAACGTCTACCCCGATACCACTGCGTGGGTAAACGACTTCGAGAACGCCTACAACGAGCCTTACGTGCGCATGTACTTCAGCCACGGCGGCTACAGCGAATATCCCGTGGTCGGCGTAAGCTGGGAGCAGGCCAACGCGTTCTGCAACTGGCGTACCGACTTCCTCAAGCGCTCGCTCGGCAAGGAAGGCGTTTACATCGAGCCCTACCGCCTCCCCACCGAGGCCGAATGGGAATTCGCCGCCCGCGCCGGTGAGAATGCCAACATGTTCCCCTGGGAGGGTGAGCTTCCCATCAGTGAAGACAAAGGCTGCTTCTACGCCAACTTCAAGCCCAACGACGGCAACTATGTGAAAGACGGTCATCTGATCACCTCGCGCGTCGGGACCTATTCGCCCAACGACTTCGGCCTCTACGACATGGCCGGCAACGTAAGCGAATGGACCTCCACGGCCTTCACCGAGGGCGTCTCCAAGCTTACCAGCGACCTCAACCCTGAATACCGCTACAACGCCGCCAAGGAAGACCCCTACAAGATGAAGCGCAAGATAGTGCGCGGCGGCTCGTGGAAAGACGTGGCCCACAACGTGCGCTCCGACATCCGCATGTGGGAATATCAGAACGAGCAGCGCTCCTACATCGGCTTCCGCTGCGTGCGCTCGCAAATAGGCTTCGCGCGCGGTCAGCAGCTCAAATCCAAGAAATAAGCAGCGCCGCCCGCCCCCTTCCACCCCTCCACTACGTTACTCCATTCAGAAATAATCCAAACCAAGTTTCTCCCGATGGGAAAGATCAAGACATACAAGCGCGGCATCTCGGCCTTCATCTCGTCCGACAAAGGGCAGCGCTTCTTCAATTTCGCCTATTCGATCGGCGCGGCCATCGTAATCTGGGGCGCACTCTTCAAAATCCTGCACCTCCCCGGCGGCAACTTCCTGCTTTCGCTCGGCATGGGCACCGAGGTGCTCATGTTCATGCTCACGGCCTTCGACCGGCCGCCGCGCGAGTATAAGTGGGAAAACGTCTTCCCCGTGTTCGACACAGAGAATCCCGACGACCGTCCCGACTTCGCCGCAGGCACCGGAGTGGTAATCAACGGCGCTGCTCCCGCCGCAAGCGCTTCCGCCGCCCAGCGCCCCGACATCGCCACACCCGTCCTCTCGGCCGACGCCTCGCCGGCCGAGGTAATGGGCCGCGTGGGCGACGCCACACAGCTCTATCTCAACCAGATCACCGAGATGACCAACGAGCTGCGCCATCTGCAGGACACCACCCGCGCCCTCAACAACGTGAGCGACGTGCTCCTGCAGTCCTACAACGCCATCACCCAGAACTCCGAGCAGATTACAGCCTCATCCTCGGGCTACGTCGACCAGATGCAGGCCCTCAACCGAAATATCGCGGGCCTCAACACCATCTACGAGATTCAGCTCAAGAGCGTATCGTCGCAGCTCGACGCCATCGACCGCGTAAACCAGGGCATCAAGGAAATCCGCGATATGTATGAGAACTCGGCCAATGCCTCGTCGCGCTACTGCGAGGAGACCGAGAAGATGGCCCGCTACATGCAGCAGCTCAACTCCGTCTACGAAAAGATGATCACTGCCATGACCATCAACATGTACCGCCCCATGGCAGGTGCACCGATGCCCGAGGGGATGCCCGTGCCTCCGTCGCAGCACTCCACCCCCCGACAGGGCGAAACAGGAGCCAATGCCTGACGCCTTTCCCTCCGCTCCACCATATATAATATATATAGACAGACCCCTTCCAACCGTAATTATCACCCATGGGTAGCAACAACACAAGGCTCTCACCGCGACAGAAGATGATAAACCTCATGTATATCGTCCTCACCGCCATGCTGGCCCTCAACGTGTCGAGCGACGTGCTCAACGGCTTCACTCAGGTGGAGGAAGGCCTCAAGCGCACAAACACCAACGTAGAGGAGCGCAACTCCGCCATCCTCAATACCCTCGAGGCATTCGCCACGCAGAACCCCGACAAGGGCAAGCGGTGGTTCGACAAGGCCACCGAGGTGCGCCGCGTCACCGACGGCATCTACAGCCATATCGACTCCCTGAAATACCTCATCGTGCGCGAGGCCGACGGCTCCGACGCCGACGTGTCCGACATCCGTAACCGCGACAATCTCGAGGCCGCCTCGTTTGTGATGCTCTCCGGCAACCGCACCCGCGGAGCCGCTCTCCGCAAGGAAATCGAATCATACAGCACCTATATCACATCGCTCATCTCCGACACACTCAAGCGCGCTTCGCTTGCAAAATCGCTCTCCACCGAAGCCGTGCTCCGCAAGGGCACTCTCGGCAAGCAGTCGTGGGAGGAGTCGAAATTCGACAACCAGCCCGTAGTGGCCGCCGTCACCCTTCTCACCAAGCTCCAGAACGACGTGAAATACGCCGAAGGCGAAGCCCTCCAGGACCTTCTGGCCAACGTTGATGCCGGCGACGTGCGCGTCAACGAGCTCAACGCCTTCGTGATCCCACAGAGCCGCTTCGTGATGCGCGGCGGCAAATATTCCGCCAACATCGTTCTTGCGGCCGTCGACACCACAGCCCGCCCTGAGGTGTTCGTCAACGGCCGCAAACTTCCCAACGACCGCGGCCTTTATGAATTCAACCCCGGCACTACCGGAACCTTCGACTACTCGGGCTACCTCGAGGTGCCCCACGGCGACGGCTCCGTCACCCGCCACCCCTTCCAGTCGAGCTACACCGTAATCGAGCCTACGGCCACCGTGTCGGCCACGATGATGAACGTGCTCTACGCCGGCATCGACAACCCCATCTCGATTTCCGTACCCGGAGTAGCCACCTCGGCCGTCTCCGCCACCATGACCAACGGCACACTCTCGCGCTCAGGCGACCACTGGGTGGCCCATCCGGCAAAAGTAGGCGACGAGGCCGTAGTCAGCGTAACCGCCCAGATGGACGGCCGCCCCATGACGATGGCACAGACAAAATTCCGCGTGCGCAAACTCCCCGACCCTACCCCCTACATCGCCTTCAAGGACGCGCAAGGCAACACCTCGCGCTATAAAGGCGGCGGCCGCGGACTCTCAAAGGCCTATCTGCTCGCCGCCCCCGGCATCGAGGCCGCCATCGACGACGACCTGCTCAACATCCAGTTCAAGGTGCTGAGCTTCGAGACCGTATTCTTCGACTCGATGGGCAACGCCATCCCCGAGGTAAGCAACGGCTCGCAGTTCTCCCAGCGTCAGAAAGACTCGTTCCGCCGCCTCTCGCGCGGCAAACGCTTCTATATATCCCGTGTGAAAGCCGTCGGCCCCGACGGAATCACACGCGACCTCGCCCCCATCGAAGTAATCGTAGGCTGACGGAGCCGCTTACGCCCCCCGACCTGCGACACCGCAACCCTCCGTATCACGATAATCCAACACCACAGCTTCCACCCATGAAGTCGTTTTCCAAATATCTCATAGCTCTCGTAGCCCTGGCCGGAGCGGCGACAGCCGTCGCCCAGGATTCGTCAAGCTCTTCGTCGATCGTGCGCCGCCGCGCCGGCGACCGCGACCGCAACGCCTCCCGCCAGGCGCCAGGCGTAACCGACCGCATGCAGCAGTTCTACAGCAAATCGTCGGCCAACGACGCCGACCTGATGTGGATGCGCGTAATCTACCGCGACCTGGAAATGGACAATCCCAAAAACGCCGCCCTCTACTATCCGGAGGATGTGGTCGACGGTCAGGAAAACCTTTTCCGTATCATAATGCGCCTGCTGGCCGACAACGCCATTCCCGCCTACGAATATCTCGACGGCAAAGAGATTTTTACCGACCAGTACCGCCTGAAGGTATCCGACATGCTCGAGCGATTCCACGTGCTCTACTCTCCCGCCAAAGGCTCCACTGAGAAGAATCCGCGCTTCGTAATCGAGGAATCCGACGTTCCCGCCAACGAAATCCGCTCATACTACATTCTTGAGCGATGGGAATTCGACGCCAAGACCAATAAGACCCGCCGCCTGGTCGAAGCCATATGCCCGGTACTCCACCGCGCCGACGAATTCGGAGTCGACGCCGTGCGCTACCCGATGTTCTGGGTCAAGCTCGACGCTATCCGCCCCTATCTGGCCCAGCAGTACATCTTCATCGACGACGACAACAACCTGCCGCGCTACACCTACGATGATTTCTTCACCATGGCCATGTACGACGGCGACATCTACAAGACCCGTAACCTCACCAACCGGTCGATGATGCAGATGTTTCCCGCCCCCGACGACCGCAAGCGCGCCCAGGACAGCATCCAGAACCGTCTTGAATCGTTCGACAAGAATCTGTGGGTACCCTCGCGCGAGGAGGTAATCGCCGCACGCGAAGCCCGTGAGGCAGCCGAGGCCGAAGCCGCCGCCAAAGCCGAGGGTCAGGAAATCGCTGACCGCGACGGCGCCCCAGCCGATACCCAGGCTTCCGAATCCCGCACCTCGCGCGGACGCCGCGGCTCCGCCACCACGGCCAAGAAATCCAACGCCAAAAAGGCCGCTACCAAGAAAACCAAGGTGCGCAAACCCAAGGCACCCAAATCGTCGTCGGCCGGAGCCGCACGCTCCGTTCGCCGCCGCAAATAGCAGCAGCGCGCCCCACCATATTTCGCAAATATCTTAAAACACCTGCCGCTCTCCATCTCCATCACATTTCACCACGGCTGAAGGCGGCGCATCCACACCGATGCGCCGCCTTCGCCGTTTCCTTAAACCGGCGCAGAAGTGCCGCTATCACAAGCCGACTGAAAAATTTGCATAATAGGATATTAATCACTACCTTTGCAGTCCCGATTCCATCCAAACGGAAGAGCAGAGAAGCCACCCGGGCGCCTTTGGCCTGGCTCCGTGCGGTCTCAAAGCTCGTGTATTTATTTATCAATTAAACTTTTAGAAGTGGATACTTTAAGTTACAAAACCCTTACACCCAACGCGCAAAACTGCCCGAAGGAATGGGTCCTCATCGACGCCACCGACCTGGTGCTCGGCCGACTCTGCTCCGAAGTGGCCAAAATTCTGCGCGGCAAGAACAAGCCATGCTACTCGCCCTTCGTTGAGTGCGGCGACAACGTGGTCATCATCAACGCCGACAAAGTTCAGCTTACCGGCAACAAGTGGACCGACCGCATCTACTACAACTTCACCGGCTATCCCGGCGGTCAGCGCGAGCTCACCCCCGAAGTGCTCATGAAGAAATCCTTCAACAAGCACCTCAAGCCCGGCATGCACCCCCTCTACCTCCGCGTAGTCAAAGGCATGCTTCCCAAAAACCGTCTGGGCCGCAAAATTATCAAAAACCTGCACGTGTTCAACGGCCCCGACCATCCTTTCCAGGACAAGAACCTCCGCGTGCTCGATCTCAAAAAGTAACCATCGCCAACACCTGAATTATGGAAACAGTAAATGCAGTAGGCCGTCGTAAAGCAGCCATCGCCCGCGTGATCCTTACCGAAGGCAACGGCGAAATCACCATCAACCACCGCGAGCTCGGCAAGTACTTCCCCTCGTCGATTCTCCAGTACATCGTTAAGCAGCCCCTCACCACCCTCGACGTTACCGAGAAATACAACATCCGCGTCAACCTCGACGGCGGCGGCTACAAAGGTCAGGCCGAAGCTCTCCGCCTCGCCATCGCCCGCGCTCTGGTGAAAATCAACCCCGACGACAAGAAAGCCCTGCGCGCAGAAGGCTTCATGACCCGCGACCCCCGCGTGGTGGAACGCAAAAAGCCCGGTCGTCCCAAAGCTCGCAAACGCTTCCAGTTCTCCAAGCGTTAATCTTCCTTCCCTACACCTCTCTCGCCTGAGTTTAGTATCTAAATCCCGCGGATGGACCCGCGTTCCCTACCCCGGGGTTGTAATTTTCCAAAAGAACGTAAACAACTCTTTTACAACAAAATGTCAACACCTACATTCGACCAGCTCCTCGAAGCCGGCTGCCATTTCGGCCACCTCAAGCGTAAATGGAACCCCGCAATGGCTCCCTACATCTTCATGGAGCGCAATGGTATCCACATTCTCGATCTCTACAAGACCGCAGCAAAGGTTGAAGAAGCCGCAGCTGCCCTCAAATCCATCGCTAAGGCAGGTAAGAAAGTCCTGTTCGTAGCCACAAAAAAACAGGCCAAACAAGTTACCGCCGACAAGGCTAAATCCGTAGGCATGCCCTACGTGATCGAGCGCTGGCCCGGCGGCATGCTCACCAACTTCCCCACCATCCGCAAGGCCGTCAAGAAGATGGCTTCCATCGACAAGATGACCAAGGACGGTACTTTCGACAACCTCTCCAAGCGCGAGAAACTCCAGATTTCCCGTCAGCGCGCCAAACTCGAAAAGACCCTCGGTTCGATCGCCGACCTCAACCGCCTTCCTTCCGCCCTTTTCGTTGTCGACGTGCTCAAAGAGCGTATCGCCGTGGCTGAGGCCAACCGTCTCGGCATCCCCGTGTTCGCAATGGTCGACACCAACTCCGACCCCTCCAACATCGATTTCGTGATTCCCGCCAACGACGACGCATCGAAATCCATCGAACTCATCCTCGACACCGTATGCTCCGCAATGGCCGAAGGCCTCGAAGAGCGCAAGGTAGAGAAAGTCGACACCAAGGAGGAGGATAAGGACGCCGCTCCCCGCCGCGAACGCCGTCGCCCCGTGCGCCGCGCCGAAGGCGAAGCCGAAGCTGCTCCCGCCGCTGAGGCCGCTCCCGAGGCTGAGGCTGCCGAATAATACCCCTCGTCAACTACAAAAATTCAACTAATCCGACCGCACGGTCCGGACAACTGAATTTCCCCCAGTATTGCGCCGTGGCAGGCCCGACCCACCGGGCCGAGTCCTGCCGCGGTCGCACATTTTCCCGGAGAATCGGTTTTCCCGACTTACATAAACGGTCAAAAAAAATACTCCCTACTATCATGGCAGTAACAATGGCAGAAATCACCAAGCTGCGCCACCTCACCTCGGCCGGCCTGATGGATTGCAAAAAAGCCCTCGCCGAAACCAACGGCGACATCGAAGCCGCAGTTGAAATCCTCCGCAAGAAGGGTCAGGCCGTAGCCGCCAAGCGCGAAGACCGCGTGGCCGCCGAAGGCTGCGTACTCTCCAAAAACGAAGGCAACTTCGCCGCTATCGTCGCCCTCCAGTGCGAAACCGACTTCGTTGCCAAAAATGCAGGCTTCGTTGAACTCACCCAGAAATTCCTCGACCTTGCCGTGGCCAACCGCTGCAAGAGCCTCGACGAGCTCAAAGCCGTAACCGTCGACGGCCGTACAGTGGCCGACCTCGTCGTTGAGGAAGGCGGCAAGACCGGCGAAAAGACCGAGCTCGGCGCATACGAATGGATCGAAGCACCCTCCACCACCTCCTACAACCACCTCGGCAACAAGCTCGCCACAATCGTAGGCTTCAACCTCGAAGGCGTTGACTACCAGGTGGGCCGCGACGTGGCCATGCAGGTTGCTTCGATGAACCCCGTTGCCGTCGACCGCCAGAGCGTAGCCCAGGCTACCATCGACCAGGAGCTCAACGTGGCCATCGAGAAAACCAAGGAAGAGCAGGTAAAGAAGGCTGTTGAGGCAGCCCTCAAGAAAGCCGGCATCAACCCCAACCTCGTCGACAGCGAAGCCCACATCGAATCCAACATCGCCAAGGGCTGGCTCACTCCCGAAGAGGCCGACAAGGCCCGCGAAATCGCCAAAACCACAGCCGAGGCCAAGGCAGCCAACCTCCCCGAGCAGATGATTCAGAATATCGCCCAGGGCCGTCTCAACAAATTCTTCAAGGAAAACTGCCTCATGGAGCAGGAATTCATCAAGGATGGCAACCTCACCATCGGCAAATACCTCGAAGAAAGTATGAAGGGTCTCGCTGTAGCATCCTTCAAGCGCGTTAACCTCAACGAGGACTGATTTTCCCCGTTGAAACTCCACAAATAGAAAGTCATAACGTCTATTTATAACACGAAAGGCGATGTGCCCATCCCCGAGGCACATCGCCTTTCCTCTTTATTGACTTGCCGACAAATTTATTCGCCGAACAGCCCATCCGGACCATTCTTTGCATAGCAAAGCGACCAAAGGTCGATGGCTGACAGCGCCCTAACCATCCGGATGAAAAAAAGGTCAGACCGGCATTTCGCTAGACTACTTCTGCACGCCGAATCTCATTGTATCCTTAAACTCTCCAAGCCCTTAAGGCCTCTAAGTTCTTAAAGTCTATGGGGGCTTTAAAGCCCTTAAGGTCTTTAAGGACTTTAAAGTGTACTTTTAACACACATTAACCATCGGGGGGGTGGTTTTACAAACTTTTACTCATTAAATTTGCGCCTAAATTGCCTATCTGATATCCCCACTCTTTCAAATCGGGTTATTCAAACAACTAAATAGTCACAGTCTTTTTTTTACCATGAACAGACATTTCTTGCCGCTCTGTGCCGCCATGCTGTGCGCATGCATCGCCTCAGGCCAGAGCAAAAACTTCAAGGCCGTCAGCCTCAATGTCGACGGCCTCCCCGAAAGCCTACTCGGGGGTGCAGTTAAAATGAATGTGGGAGGTCCTCTTGAAGCCGGGTCCAAAGCAATGGGCGAATTTATCAGCAACTACCGCACTGACTGGGATCTCTTCGCCCTCTCGGAGGATTTCAACTTCGAGGATGAACTAAAAGCGGGCCTGGGCGACGGCAAATTTACCTTCGGAACCCACCGAGGGAAAATGTATAATAAAATCGACGTCCTCACATCACCCTTCGATACCGACGGACTCAACATTATGGTTCGCAACGAAAGCGGTATCAACTTCAGTGGAGAGACATACGTACGTTTCACCGACAGCTACGGCAAAACGAGCGACGGCTCCGACGAACTTATCAAAAAAGGATTCCGCTACTATCTCATCAACTTCGGCGACGGTCTTACAGCCGACCTCTACATCCACCATATGGATGCCGAAACCGACGATAAATCCAACGCCGCCCGCGAGAGCAACGTAAAGCAGGTAATAAAATATCCCAATTATATACTTTATAGTACCAAGACTTATTCTCTTAAGATTTTCCTTATCCTCGAAATCAAGTGTTAAATAGTCTTAATGGGTGGAATATCATTCCGAGTCATGGGTATAATTGATTTCGTAAAAAAATAATCAGCCAAATCAGAATTGGTAATCTGCCTAAATAAATTCCCTCGTTATAGTCATTACAATGTAAAACCTCCAATAGTGGAGATGTAAAATAGCATTAAATATGAATGACATTTTACAAGGAATTTATTTCGGCAAATGCCGGGATAAATTCGTATTGGTAAGGAATCATTACCGACACATGAGTGATGGCAGCTTAGTCTTTGTAGTTGCTCATTACCGCAGAAAATGGGGAACCCGAATGTAACCCATAATTTGAACCGTTCCTAATGATTACCAATTCTGATTTGGTTGATTTTTATTTGATATATGTAATTATACACAAGTGTTTTCAGTATGGCATATTATCATAACGAGTTAAATTTTATCACATTAGATTTTATTATGTAAAATATTTTTGTTAAATTTATATAATCAAAATAACAATTCTGAAGATCGATACGAAACAGATACCCATAGAACGAATGAAATACAAGGCAAAATCATTTATTGATTTGTTTAACTCCCTGCATGATGAAACTTCGTGCAGGGAGTTTTTAGAATATCAGCGTTGGCATGACGAACCGATATGCCCTCATTGTGGAATGCAAGACAAGGAACATTGGAGAGTCAAAAATGGCGGTGAGTTCAAAGGAATGTATAAATGCAGATACTGCCGTAAAACATTTACGGTAACTGTGGGTACAATGTTTGAAGGTAGCCATGTGCCATTAAAGAAATGGTTTTATGCAGTCTATATATTCTTGAGCCACAAAAAAGGCATAAGCAGTCCACAGCTTGCAAAGGATATTGGTGTTACGCAAAAGACCGCTTGGTTCATGCTTGAAAGAATCCGACACGAATTGCATGGCAAATTTGTTGCCACTTTTGAAGACATTACCCAAGTTGATGAAACCTATGTAGGTGGCAGAATCAAAGGACGGGTGAAGAACGCACAAGGACGTAGTTTGAAAAAGAAAGTGCCGGTGGTCGGTTTATTGTCAGATGGAAAGGTTCAGACTTTTGTAACTCCTGATACGTCAGGCAAGGTATTGAAATACATTATCCGTTCATTGGTTAAGAAAGGCAGTACGCTTATAACTGACGGATGGCGTGGATATAAAGGTCTTGGTTCTGAATATGAACATAAGGTGGTAGAACATAGTACAGGTGAATATGTAAAAGACGGATTCCACACGAACAGCATCGAGGGATTTTGGTCACACTTGAAGCGAGGTATAATGGGAATATATCATAAAGTGAGTCCAAAGCACCTATTCAGATATTGTGATGAATTTGCTTTCCGATACAATACAAGAGATTTTACAGATGTGGAAAGATTTACCCTATTTGTAATGTCCACCTATAAACGGATTAGATACCATGACTTGATAAGATTGGAGTACTGAACAAGAAAACAGCTCACGGATAGCGGTTAATCAAGGATTTATAACTATCTTTGCAGGGTCCTTAGGGACGTACATAGTTAGGAAGCGTTTAGCTTATTCCTTGTCAATGAATCTGGACAATTCTACTGCACTGAGGAATAATGATTTACCGCTCCCTTTGGTCTGCATATATGCACTGATGTGTCAATATACGGCCAAGGCGTGAGTTGTTTTCATTTTCAGTGCAGAGGTAGTCCAGAACCCATTGACGGAATTTGATAACAGTCTTGCGCCTCTTTGTTTAGAAATCTGTCCTTTTGAGACTGGTGGACGCCTAAACCAATGGTAGCCATGAAAAAGTGGTTAAAAATCGCATTGGGGTCATATTAGGGCTGATTGTCCTAATGCTCCTTTTTGGGAAATGTGAATCTGACATCCCAAAAGAAAAAGAAGTAACAGTGTCTAATGTGGAGATGAGTGGGTATGCTGCTCCTTATCTTAAAGTCGTAGATGGTACATATACATTTACGCAAGATGGGGATGATGCTTCCATCTCTGTAAAATTCGAGTTGGTAAAGAAGCCAACCGAAGAGTTCTACGACCAGTCATGGGCAAAATTTGTCCTAAATCCAATCGGCAAGAATGGATCTATCTATGATTTGGGGTTTTCTAAATTTGCCGCAGAAGATGGAGAAGTTCAGAAGCTCAAAGATCTAATGAACGGCAATGTCGGTGACACGAAGAATATCGTATTTTCATTTGGATATTTAAGTTCCAACAAAGATAAGGTATTGGATATTTTTCAAAATGCCGAAACATTTGAGATAATTGACGAGGCTTTTACCAACGAGAAAGACTCAACTGGTGATGACACATTCGGAGGATACGGCTCAAATGATTGGGATAGCATCCTTAATGAGTATGAACAATTCGTAGACGAATATATTGCGGCTCTTAATAAAGCTGCAAGTGGAGATATTGATGCAATTCAGAGTAGCTCTGATTTAATGGAAAAAGCTGAATCATTGAGTAATAGGCTTGAAAATGCAAAAGCGGATTTGACAAGCGCACAGCAAAAGAGGCTTTTGAAGATTCAAAATAAGATGGCTAATGCTGCGGCGAGCATGTAGTTAATCTTCTGATTATAAAATAAATGGCGACAAGAATTGGAAAACTCTTGTCGCCATTTTGATTTTTGGAGTTTATTGCTTATCTTTGTGATAAACCGAGCAATTTTGAAAGGTTTGCCGACCGAGATAAATTGCTCATAAAGAAATTAAAGAATGAAACGTTTCCAAGAAATCAATGAGGTTATATATAGATGTTTATCAGTAGCTCCAAAGAATGTCCCCGTGAACTATAGACAATTAAGGAGATTGATTAATAACACTGGAAAGAATACATGCATATCTGAAATAAAATCTGCATTATTGTCATTACGAGATGCCAAGATGCTGAATTTTATTGAGGAGAATGATTGTGAAATATGTATAACAGCATGATGTTAATATTGTGCTGATTAGGTAGTATTTACTTATACCAAGAACATCCAATATTGTAGAATACAATTAGTGATTGTAACTACCACTGGGTTTATTTTGGGGATTACAGACAATCTTTGAGTATTTGAATAAAGATGTGGAGATGTCATGAATACAGCATGTACTGCAGATTCATAAGCAGTATCGTCGCATAAGGTTCCTGAAAATATTGACACGCTTGCATGACATGGACCTGTGACTAAGGTTCCCAAATTAATTGAGCCTGCAAATATCGTTAAGAATCCGAATCCGATATTGGATTTATGACCTGCATTGTCGGGGGGGTAATTGCCGTGCTTTTAGATTCCAATATAAATGGTTTGGCTGTATCTTTTGTAGCCCATGATAGTAGCACGCCCGTATTCTCAATTGTTGGAACTTGATTAAGTAACATAGTTTTTTTTTTTGAAATATGTATTATCAGCTACGTTGGTACTATAAAGTATATAATTGGGTAAAATATATTCTCGACCGCGACGCCCAGGGGCTCAATACCCGCCCCATCCTCATTATGGGCGACTCCAACTGCCGCTACACCCGCGACAACCTTGAGGAATGGGTGTTCAACACCGTCAACAATTACACCGATGCCAACGGCCTCCAGCCCTATCAAGTGCGCGATCCATGGGTCGACTTCCAGTGGTATGGCGTACCTCCCAAACTCGGGTCCCCCTCGCTTATGGTGGGTACTTACGGTGCTCAGAAAGGAGAGGTTGTGGATAAAGTATGGTATATCAACAATAAAAAAGCTAATGGCGTGCAGCTGATTGCCAACAGCTTTCTTAACGACGAAGGGTTCAAATCCAACGTTCCCGGAGTAGCTTTCGCCGACCATCCCCCGGTTGTAATCGATTTCACCATCAAGAAGGTCGCCAATGCCGATGATGTATTCCAGCCGGCCATCGAGCCTCCTGCAAATCCCTTCGGTGATAAATCATACTACCTCCGTAGCATGCTTACGGGCGACTACATCACCGGTGGTGGTAAGTGGGACGGTCAGGTACTTGTCGATAAACCCGGTGCTGCATTCACCATCCAGAGCAGCGACAACAATACCTTCAAGCTAAATTCCGTTTTCACTGCCAATATGCTTGGAAGCAATCTTTATGTAGATGGTGTGAATACCGACTGGTCGCTCACCAAAGTAAGCGGAAGCAACGACATCTACGTAATCTCCACTCTCGTCAATAACGTAGTGAAGGTGCTTACTGCATCTAAAAATTCCGATACTACCCCTTATTACCATCCTGATTATAAAGTAACTCTGGAAGACTATCATCCCGGCGACCACGCCCAGCAATGGGAAATCATCTCCGAAGAAGAAAGAACGAACCGCCTCACAACGGAAGGACACATACACCCCGACCGCTGGCTCGACGTTACATACAAAATCCCCTGCTACAACTTCCCCAACAACAGCGCCAACTTCGATAAATGGAGCCGCACCGGCGATGTCACAACCTCTTTTACTACCTATGCTTCAGGAAATCTGATTCATGAATGGAATAAGAGTAATTCTGATTACGGTTATGGCGGAGTAATGCACTACTACAATAATGAGACAAGAACACAAAAAACCCCTTTTACATTCGAGACAACCGTAACCGGACTTCCAAATGGTACTTATCGTTTCAAATGTCAAGTTTATAACCACAACCTAAATACCGGCGATATGAATTTTACTATCACAGCCGGAAATAAATCAATTAATCCCGCTGCCACATCGGGAAGTGAGCACAACAATTTCAAAGCTGCAGGCCAATATTTCCGCACTGGAAATGGCTGGATAACAATTGATGGTATTACCGTCACCAACGGTGAGATGAACATAAAATTTAACAAACTCCATACACGCTCAGCGACGTCCTTTACCATCGACAACCTGCGGCTCGAATATCAGCCGGCCTCCAACCCGGCAGACCAGTCGATAACCCTCGACTTCCCGATGCACTACAACACAATGATTCTGCCCTTCGACCTGCCTGATACAGAAGTACAGAAACTCAACAACGACAACCTGCAGGTATTTCGTGTAACCGGTATAACCCCGAAGAAACAAGATACCGAGCGCGAAGGATCTATCGAATACTACAAAATAGAGAAGGACATCTGCAACACTGTTGCCGCCAATATCCCCTACGTTGTAGTCAACAACAACGTCGAGGAGCTGAAAGGCCGCGAAATGGAAGGCAGGAATCCTGCCGCCGCTCCGCGCAAGGCCTCTGCCACCAAAGCAACCGGCGATTACACCTACACATTCACGGGCAAACCGATGAACACCAACTACTATTACACCGACTCCCAGGACCCCGACCGCACCCTGACCGGTGTATTGGTCGACACCAACGTATATCCCGAGCACTATGCTCTCGGTAAGTCCGACTATCTCCAGGCATTCTTCCGCAACGACAACGAAGAGCCGCAGAAAATCGAAGCATACCGCGCATACGTCAACAAAGTGCCTGCCGTTGAGAACGGCGCCTCCCGTACCCTCCCGATGCTCGTATTTAACGACGACACCAATATCCTTACCGGAGTCGAGCAGGTTGCTGACGAGGCCGAGGAGACTATCACCGACGAAACGCCGGTAGACGTCTACACCACCGGAGGCATCCTCCTGCGCCGCAGCGTAGCAAAGGCCGACGCCCTGACCGACCTTCCCCGAGGCCTTTACATCCTCACCAACGGCCTCACATCGCTTAAACTCGCCAAGTAACCCCTCAAGGGCGTATCGACACCCTATACCCCATGATACAGATAGCGCGGACGCTCCCCCCGAGCGCCCGCGCTATCCTTTCAATCCCAATCTTATTGTAACCCACCTCAGTAGGTGCGAAATGATTCGCACCTACTGACCTACAACCCCTTAGAGGCGACAAAATTAATAGCAATGGGGGTCAACCCATGGTGAGGGTAGTGAGGAGATCGGGGTGGAGGAGGCGGGCGGCATGGGCAAGCTGCTCGGGGGTGATGGACTCAAGACGGGCGCGAAATTCAGCATCGGGGAGCACGCGGCCGTAGAAGAGCGTAGCGCGGGCGGCGTTAAGAGCCGTCTGGTCGTGGTTGTCGGAGGCTACGACGAGTTGCCCGAGATACTGCTGACGCGCCGCCTGCAGCTGGCGTGCAGTAAGCGGCTCGGCCGACATGCGCAGGAGCTCGCGGCGCACGAGGTCGGCGCACCGCGGCGCATCCTCCGGGTCGCAGCCGAAATATACGGTGAAGAGGCCGCAGTCGGTCCACCCCGTCAGGCCGGCGTCGACGGAATAGACGAGTCCACGGCGCTCGCGCAGCGCCACGTTAAGGCGCGAGTTCATCCCCGGACCGCCAAGTATATTGGTTATCAGTCCGAGCGGATAGCGCTCGGGTGAAAACATCGACGGTACGCGCACGCCCATCACGCAGTGTGCCTGATGCGAGTCAATGTGCTTGATATGGATTGCGGGAGCCACCACCGGCGGCGCGACGCGCTCAGGAGCCGTCCCCTCGACGGGAAGCGCGCCAAAACAGCGCTCAAGCACTCCGCGCAGGCGCTCGGCTCCCATCCCTCCGCGGTAGAAAGCCACCATACGCGAGGCGGTATAAGTTGAGGCGATATAGGCACGGCACACCTCCGGAGTGAATGCATCGAGATTTGCCGACTCACCGAGGATATTGTGGCCGAGCTGCGATCCGGCGAACACTATGTCCTCGAAATCGTCGAAAACGGCCTCCGACGGGACGTCGAGGTAGCTGTCGATTTCGTCGCGCACCACTTCGCGCTCCCTGGCAAGTTCGGCGGCAGGAAACTGCGAGTTCACTACAAGGTCGGCCACGAGCTCGGCGGCGCGGGCGAGATTGCCATGAGGAAACACACTGTAGACCACCGTCTCCTCCTTGGTGGTGTAGGCATTGAGTTCTCCGCCAACCGCCTCCATACGCTTTATGATATGCGCGGCGTGGCGCCGTAGCGTTCCCTTGAAGATGGTGTGCTCCACGAAATGGGCGAGGCCGAAGCGTCCGGACGCCTCGTCGCGGCTACCCGCGTTGATAGCCACACCGAAATAGTCGACCCTGGCGGAAACTGTCTGACAGACCACGCGCAGGCCATTGGATAGTGTGAAATAACTGTACATCCCGGTTTTCAAGATTTTCCGAGGGGTCAAGCCTGAGGGTCAGTCCAGCGACCGTCGGCCTTGATGAGCGCCACAAGGCGGTCTACGGCCTGCTCCGAGGGGATATTCTTCTCCACGGCCACCTTGCCGTGATAGAGCGACACATTTCCGGCGGCGGCGCCCACATAACCGTAGTCGGCATCGGCCATCTCACCGGGACCATTGACGATACACCCCATCACGGCGATTTTCAGCCCCTTGAGGTGGGATGTGGCAGCCTTTACCACCTTCACGGTGGCCTGGAGGTCGAACATCGTTCGCCCGCATCCCGGACACGACACGAACTCCGTGCGGCTCACGCGGCGGCGCGCTGCCTGAAGGATGCCCAGCGAGAGGCGGCCGATGGCTTCAGCATCCATCTTCGCGGCGCGGATTTCCACGCCGTCGACGAGGCCATCGAGCAGCAACGTGCCGAAGTCGGCCGAAGCGCGTATCACCACCTTCTCAGGCTCCAGTTGGCCGTAGTCGAGGCATACCACAACAGGATTGTCAGCGCCGGCGCGCATCATGCCGTGGATGGCGGCGGCAACCTCTCCTACGGGGTTGGCATGGTGCGAGGTCAGCGCCACAATATGGTCGGGCGCACCCTTGGCGGCTGCGGCGACGGCTTCAGGCCCCACGGAGGCGTCGAGACGCAGAAGCGGCGCCTCAATCTCATCCAGTCCGGGCACTACGGGCACATTCTCGCCACCGGCGTTGCCGATGGCACGGCTATGGCGCTGCGCGGGAGCCAGCGGGTCATAGCCCTCAACGGCCCGGGCCTCGATGCGAGGCGCCGATGCGCGCGCGGCGATATAGTCTACGAGTTCGCGGGCTACGGGAATCTCGGCCTCCGGTTCCTCGCTGAGGCTCACGCGGATAGTATCGCCGATACCGTGGGCGAGCAGAGTGCCGATTCCCACAGCCGAGCGCACGCGGCCGTCCTCGCCGTCGCCGGCTTCGGTTACGCCCAGGTGGAGCGGGAACGCCATTCCTTCGGCCTCCATGGCCGCCACGAGGCGGCGCACTGTCTCCACCATCACCACGGTGTTGCTTGCTTTTATCGAGATTACAATATCGGTGAAATCGCGGTCGCGGGCCACGCGCAGGAATTCCATGGCGCTCTCCACCATCCCGGCGGGAGTGTCGCCGTAGCGGCTCATGATACGGTCGGAGAGCGACCCGTGGTTCACTCCGATGCGCACGGCCGTATGGTTGCGGCGGCATATGTCGAGAAATGGGCCGAACGTGTCGGCGATTTTCCGCAGCTCGGCGGCATATTGCTCGTCGGTATACTCGATCTGCTTGAAGACGCGCCCGGGGTCGACGAAATTGCCGGGGTTGATGCGCACCTTGTCTACGGTCTCGGCGGCGGCGAAAGCCGCGCGCGGGTTGAAATGGATGTCGGCCACCAGCGGCATCGTGCAGCCGGCCTCGCGAAGGCGGCGGCGAATCTCACCCATGGCCTGCGCCTCGCGCACACCCTGGGCTGTAAGGCGGTCAATGTCGGCTCCGGCAGCGGCGATGCGCAGCGCCTGAGCCACGGAGGCCTCGACGTCGGTTGTAGTGGTGTTGTTCATCGACTGCAGGCGGATGGGGTTATGGCCACCCACGTCGACCGACGCCACATGCGCCACCGACGAGCGTCGGCGGCTGTAGTTGAATATATCGTTCATTATCGGTCAGTTGGTTTTGAAGTCGTAGGCTATGGCCGCGAGCTCCTCGTTGGCCTTTACGATTTTCTTGCCGAGGTCGGCGCGCCAGCCGCCGTAGCGTGCTGCCAGGTCGGCGTCGGCGAGGCTGAGGATACGCACGGCGAGCACGGCGGCGTTCATTGCGCCGTCGATTCCCGTAGTGGCCACGGGGATGCCGGGAGGCATCTGCGCTATGGAGAGAAGGGCGTCCTGGCCCTGGAGGGTGGCGCTCAGGGGCACACCGATCACGGGCAGCTCCGTTATTGCGGCAATCACTCCGGGGAGCGCCGCAGCCATGCCTGCGCCGGCGATGATTACACGCACGCCGCGCGCGGAGGCACCGCGGGCAAAGTCGGCCACCTCGTCGGGGGTGCGGTGGGCCGAAAGCGCGAGCATCTCGAAGGGCACCTGCATGGAGTTGAGAAAATCCGCTGCCTTTCGCATCACGGGGAGGTCGGATGTGCTCCCCATTATAATACTTACCGAGGGTTTCATATCTATTGTGAATTTAGAATCAGATATTGAACATAGTGCATACCCATGCCGGGCAGAACACTGCCACGAATCCGAGGGCGAAACCTGCCGCCACCTGCCAGGGTGTATGGCGGCGGAGAATCAGGCGCGAGGTACCCACACATCCGGCCACCAGCACCGAGAGCATGAATACCCACTGGATGCTGTCGACGCTGTCGCCCGAAATCATCAGATAGAAAACGAGGCCGCACAGGCCGCCCGTACCGCATCCGTGGGCGCTGATTTTCCATTTCCGGTTTATTAGCGCCATCACCAGAAGCGCCACACCACCCCCGGCCACGAACATCGAGAGCCAAACCGGGGCATTGACAAAATGGTAGTAAACGGCAACGCCGAGGTAGCAGAGCGCCGCGACAACATAGGGAACTCCGCGGTCCTTGCGCGCGTTGAGCGTGGCGTCGGAAATGGCGCCTATGCGGCTCAGTACGAAGATGCAGATTATGGGTATGACACATGTGGCCACAAACGTGACTCCGACCACTATAGCCTTCACTTTCAGCGGGCTGTAGACAAGATAACTGAGAGTCATGGCAAGCAGCAGGCCGTAAGTAGCCATAAGCAGCGGCGAGAAGAGCGTCGACAGAAAGCGTGCTATGCCTTCGAATGCACCGGCGGCATCTTTACCCTTCTCTTTGGGAACAGGGGGCGCAGAGGCCGGACCTGGCTGAGCGCTCTGATTTGTCGGAATCGGCGTGGCGCCTTCCGTCTCAGCCGGCTTTGGAGTCGGGGCGGCGGCCATGTCGCGGTATTCGGGAGGGAGGTAATTGCGGTGGGATTCTTCCATCTGGATGAATATGGATAGGGGTTGTTTCTTAAAATCAATGGTTAACGGCGGCGCAGCCGCGCCACCGGGAAGCCGAGGCTCTCGCGGTATTTGGCCACGGTACGTCGGGCGATGTCGTAGCCGGAATCGGCCAGGCGTGCGGCGATTTCGCGGTCGGAAAGCGGACGGTCGGGCGCTTCGCCGGCTATGGCGCGGCGGATTTCCGAGATGATGCGGTTAGAGGTCAGCGAGTCGTCGTCGGCCCGGAGCTTGCCGTTGAAAAACTTTTTGAGCGGATATACGCCGCGCGCAGTGGCGATGTATTTCCCCTGCGTGGCGCGCGACACGGTCGAGAGGTCATAGCCGGTGGCCTCGGAGATATCGCGGAGCACCATCGGACGGATATCCTCATCGTCGTCGGTGATGAAAAACCTGTGTTGAAGCTTTACGATGGCGGCCACTACATCTCCTATGGTGTTCTGACGCTGCTCCACAATCTGGATGAAGTTGCGGGCATCCTGACGCTTGGCCCGGATGAACCGGAGAGCGTCGGCCGAGCGCGGACCCGCGTCGGCCGCGATGTCCGACTCAAACGACCGGTCGACCCTCAGCCTTGGCAGCCGGCTCAGGGAGGTGAGTGTAAGACGTCCGTCGGCGTCGGCCTCCACGAGGAAGTCGGGCGAGATATGGCGCGAAGTGTCGGCCACCCCTTCCGCCGCATATGCGCTCCCCGGCTTCGGGTTGAGCCGGGATATGAGTTCGAGCGCGTCGTCGAGCCGTTCGCGCGGAATCTCGAGAGCGGAAGCAATGCGGTCGAAATGGCGCTTGGAAAGCAGATCGAAATAGCTGTCGACCACTTCAAGTGCCGTCAGCTGCTCGGTGGAGCGCGGACGTCGGCGCAGCTGCAGCAGCAGACAGTCGCGGAGGTCGACAGCCCCTACTCCGGGGGGATCGAAACCGCGCACCATGTCGAGCAGTTGGGCCATGCGCCGCGGCTCCATGTAGACACCCTCATTGATGGCGAGATCGTCGGCAAGTGCGCGGATGGAACGCGTCAGATATCCGTTTTCATCGATGGAGCCGATGATGTAGCGCGCGGCGGCCCGGTCGTCGTCGCTGAGTTTCTCGTCGGCAAGCTGATGCTCAAGGGCCTCGAGCAGGGTCTCGTCGGCATTAGTAGCCACCGGCTCCACATAGTCGGCCTGACTGCGGTAGGAGGCCGGCGCATATTCGGGTCCGAAACCGTTCACGGCGGGAGCAGGCGCCTCAGCCGCACCGCGCTGCTCGTGCGATTCGAGATAGTAGGGTACGTCGTCGGGATTGGAGAAGTCGGCCCGCTGAACGTCGGCGGCCGACTCCGTGAAGTCGTCGCCGTCTTCGGTGGGGAGTGCCGTACGCAAATCCTTCTCCTGAGGGTCGTCGGCTTCCAGAGCAGGCATTTCGGAAAGCGCACGCGCCACCTCATCCTCCATTTCGGGTGCAGTCATCTCGAGCATGCGCACATACTGCACCTGCAGCGGCGTGAGCCGTTGCTGCAACTTCAGCGAAGTGTCGAGTCTTTGCGAATGTCTGTCCATCCCGATTTCTCTTAGCCGACCACAAATTTACGCAATATTTTCCCTTTCGGGGTTGCTGGCTGAGTTAAAATTCGTAGACTACCGACGCACCTCCGCACTTGAGACCCAGCGGAGGGGTCAGTTTCACGATTTCCACCCTTCCTCCCAGCAGCGGCACGGCTATGAAGGCTCGCACCGCAGCGACGATGCGCAGCGCCACGCTTTCGAGCAGCGCCGACGGCACAGCCATCTCTCGCCGGATTATATCGGCCAACCTGGCGTAATTGATCGTATAATCGAGCAGTCCGGCGTCACTGTCGGCCATACCTTCCTGCGAAGCTTTTATAAATCCAGCAGCGTCGAACCGCAGCGATACGCTGACAGAAAAATCGTTGCCCACGCGCCGCTCCTGGTCCATCACCCCATGACGGGCGAACACCTTCACGTCGCGCAGCTCTACTGTAAAACTTTCCATATTTTCGCAAATTTACGCTTTTCCCCCGAATTCCCCCAGCCCCCCGACGTCTATCTCCTCTAAATTTAATAGCCGTTGGGGGCTTGGCGGTTTGGGGGATTTTCCGTAATTTTGTCTAATCGATTCGGGCGCGAGGCGCCTGCGGTGAAAACGAATATCTCAACCCTGCAATGGATTCCCTATATTTCTCGATACACAGGATCATGCCGATAGTGTGGGTCTCGCTCGCGACGGCTCTGCTGGCCATTCTGTGGCTCCTGACCGCATACCGCGGCCGTCTGGCCAAAATCCGACGCACGTCGCAACCCCGTTCCGGCGAGATGCCTGAACCCGAACCGGAGTCGTGGCCGGGCGTTTCGGTCATCGTTCACGCGCAGGACAGTTCCCGCCAGCTTGCCGCGATGCTTCCGGCCATGCTTAAGCAGGACTATCCCGGCGACTTCGAGGTAGTAGTGGTCAACGACGGTTCGAGCCGCGACGTTACCGATGTGGTGAATTTCCTCTCCAACACCTATCATAACCTCCACATAACTTTCGTTCCCTTCGAGGCCCACAACCTCAGCCGTACGAAACTCGGCATCTCGCTGGGAATCAAAGCAGCCCGCTATCCCTATGTAATAATTACCACATCGCTCGCCGACATCCCCTCCAACGCGTGGCTCCGCCTCATGGCCGAACCGTTCGCGCGCGGTAAGGAGGTATCGCTCGGCACGTCGCGCCTTACCGGTATCAAAGGAGCGATGAACCGCTTCGATGAACTCGAGGCGCAGACCATATGGCTCTCGGCCGCGATGGCCGGCCACCCTTACCGAGGCACCGGCTACAACATCGGCTACCGCCGCAGCCTCTTTTTCGATGCGAAAGGGTTCTCGCGCTCGCTTACGCTCCATCACGGCGAGGACGACATTTTCATCAGCCAGATCGCCACGCCCGGCAACACCGCAGCGGTAGTCGACCCTGCTGCTACAATCGCCGTAAACCGCTATATGCCCGTAAAGGCTCTGCGCGACCTGCGCATGCAGCATACTTTCACCGGCCGGTTCATCAGCAAAGGAGCCCCGCGTCTGTTCGGCTTCTCCACCATCATGCTGTGGGTATGGCTGGCCGCCACCGCCACCGGGGTGGTGATGTCGCTCCCGAATCTGCTCCCCTCGTGTGTATTCCTGGCCGCTGCCATCGGCTTATGGACGCCGCTGATTGCCGTGTGGCGCCATGCCGCACGCGCCCAGGAGATGCCGCTAAATGCCTGGGCTCTCCCGTGGCTGCTGTTCTGGCGCTGGGGCCGCACCCTGCGCTACCGTCTGAACTGCGGACGCGCCTCGCGCAAAAACTACACCTGGATTCAGCGCTGACGCCGCCGCTGCTCATAAATAATGCAAAATCATACCCCCGGTCGACAACTTTCCGCCTTCCGGGCCGTTAAAGTCACAGCCTTGGCTCAATCCTACAGGACAACACACACCACAAACCTATCCGCAATGACCACCCAGCGCCTACACATATATCTTCACCGTATTGTTGCCATAGCTCTCGCCGCTGCAGTGGCACTGACGGCCTTCGACGCCGACGCAGCGCGCCGCAAGCGCCGCCGCGCAAAACGCGCCAGACCCAAGACAACCATGGTAGTGATGGCCACGCCCACCGCTTCCGGGCCGCTCGACGAGACCGACCGCTTCGTAACCTTCGAGCGCTCCGTGCCGATCACCAAGGGGCTCGACAACCGTGTGATCGCCGTATGGCAGAGCCACGGAAAATACTACGACCAGAAAAGCCAGCGCTGGCGCTGGCAGCGGCCACGACTTTTCGGCACGGTGGAAGACCTTTTCTCGCAAGGTTTCGTGATGCCATACCTCATGCCGATGCTCGAAAACGCCGGCGCCTACGTGATGTCGCCGCGCGAACGCGACCTCAACACCCACGAAATAATCGTAGACACCGACGGCTGGCGCGAAGGCGACTTCTACCTGAAAAACGGCCGCGAGCACTGGAAGGAATCCGCTCAGGGCGAAGGGTTCGCCAACAAAGGAGGCATGCTTCTTGACGGAGAGAACCCCTTCACGGCCGGAACCAGCGAGACCGTGGCGACTATCGCCCCCGACGACGCGCGCCACGAGAGCACCGCCAACTGGACGGCTGATATCCCCGAACGCGGCCGCTACGCCGTATATGTTTCCTACCGGTCGTATCCCAACAGCGCCTCCGACGCCCGCTACACCATCAATCACCTCGGAGGCGAGACCCACGTTACAGTCAACCAGCAGATGTGTGGCGGCACGTGGCTATACCTCGGCCACTACGATCTGGCAAAGGGGAAGCCCAAGAAACCGATTGTGGTGCTCTCCAACCTCAGCGACGAGGACGAGACGGTCGTCTCGGCCGACGCCGTGAAGATCGGCGGCGGCTGGGGCAACGTGGCCCGCGCTCCGCAGCCCGATAAAAACGGCGACACACTTCCCGCTGAGCGCTCCGGCGCCCCGCGCTATACCGAGGGCGCACGCTACTGGCTCCAATGGGCAGGGATGCCTTATAGCGTATATTCCGAAAGTTCAGGCACCAACGACTATACCGACGACTACAAGAGCCGTGCCCTCTGGGTAAACCATCTGGCCGGAGGGTCGCCGATGCTCCCCGACAGCGCCGGACTGAAAGTGCCTATCGACATGGCTCTGGCCTTCCATACCGACGCCGGCAAGAAGGACGACGGCACAAACGTCGGCACCCTCGGCATCTATTCGACCGACGACGGACGCCTCCTCGGCGACGGGCGCACGCGCCTGGACGCACGCGACCTCACCGAGAGTGTAATCGGTCAGGTAGTGAGCGACATCCGCGCCCTCCACGACTCGGCGTGGACCAACCGCGGCGTGCGCGACCGCAAATACTACGAAATCCGCGAGACCAAAGTCCCGGCCATGATTATCGAATTGCTGAGCCACCAGAACTTCACCGACATGAAGTACGGGCTCGACCCGGCATTCCGCTTCAACGTAGCCCGAGCCGCCTACAAGGGCGTGCTCCGCTTTCTGGCCAGGCGCTATAATACGCAGTACGCCGTTCAGCCGCTCCCGGTGAGACGATTCGGCATCCACGCTCTGGGCAAGAGCCGCTACAGCCTCTCGTGGGCACCTACACCCGACCCGCTCGAGCCCTCGGCCTTCTCGAAATATTATATCGTGCAGGAGCGTATAGAAGGCGGTGCCTTCCGCGATATTGCCGTCGTCAACGAACCCGCCTACGAACTGGCCGTCGCCGACGAGCGCATCCACTCCTATCGCATCATAGCCGGCAACGACGGCGGTCTGAGCTTCCCCTCGGAGGTGCTCGCCCTGCGCGACAACGGCAGCGGCATCCCGCAGGTGAATATCGTTAACGGCTTCACGCGCATCTCTGCTCCAGACACATTCGAGGAAGGGGATTTCAGCGGATTCGACTATAGTTCGGACGCAGGCGTGCCCGATGTAGCCGATATCATCTCTACCGGCGTGCAGACCGACTACCGCCGTCAGAGCGACTATATCAACGACGACGCCCCGGGCTACGGAGCCTCGCGCGGCAACGTCGAGAAAACCATCACGGCAGGCAACACCCACGACTTCGTCTACCTTCACGGCGACGCCCTGCGCGCCGCCGGCTACGGCTTCGTATCGGAAAGCGCCGAGGCCTTCGCCTCCGACGTAACCCTCAAGCCGATAGGGAGCGCGGCAAATCCTCCCGTGGTCGACCTAATCCTGGGCAAGCAGAAGGAGATTCTGCCCGGCACGGGCACGAAAGGCACACGCTACAAAGCCTTCCCCGAAGCGCTCCGCCAGCGCATCGAGGCATACTGCAATCAGGGAGGCTCGATGCTCGTGAGCGGCGCATACATTGCCACCGACCTGCTCGACAACCCACATTCCGACGAGCTGACGCGCTCGGCCGACCGCTCGTTCGCCACCGACGTGCTCGGCTTCGACTGGCAGCTTGGCAAGGGCACGGTCGACGGCAAGGTGTCGATGGTTCCATCCCCCTTCAAACCATTCGGATGGCAGGAGCGCTTCAGCTTCACCGTCAGCCCGACGCCCGACAGTTACGCCGTGGAGTCGCCCGACGCCATCCGACCGTCGTCGCCTACCGGCGCCACGATAATGCGCTACGATGAAAACGGCCTCTCGGCCGGAGTGGCCTACTCCCGCCCAATCGCCACCTCGACAAGCCGCTACGCCGACAGCCGGGTGGTCAGCATGGGCTTCCCCTTCGAGACCATCCGCGGAGCCAAGGCGCGCAACCGACTGATGGCCGACGTAATGCACTTCCTCCTCCCGCATAGATAACCAATCCAACCGAAAACCAGACAAACAATATGCAGATAATCCGTTTGCCCCGGCTCTGCTCCACATCGATGCTCCGCAAAGCCGCGAGCAAAATCGACTGCAACGAGACCTACGTGGCCATCGACCTCTCGCTTCCCGGCGAAGGGAAGGTACTACCCGACCCCGATGCGGGCAACCGCGTAGAAGACATCATGAACTCGCGCCATTGTGCGATGGCCTATAGCCATTACCGCGAACGCAGTGCCGACGGCACGCTCCATACCCACCCCACCATCGCCCACCAGCCCGGCTCTGTGCGCGACGATTTCGACTTCGGGCCGCTGGTGTTTCTCCGGACCGCTTCCCTGAAGGAAGAATCGGCAAAGATTCCCGACGGTCTGGAATACGGCGCATGGTATGCGCTATGGCTCCGTTTCGCTCTTTTCCCATCCATTCCACCCAAGATTGCCCATATTCCCGATCCGCTTTATACGGTGGATCAAACCGACACGCGGCTGAGCGGCGAAAAGCAGTTCGACTACGTGAATCCGCGCAACCGCGAAGTGCAGATTGAGATGGAACGGGCGTTTACAGCCGTCATGCGCGAAAGTAGTTCCCTAATTTCCTGGTCGTTGACCGACATCAATCCACTCGACGGGAATTTCTTCATCGAGGCCTCGGTTATCATTCCGATCAAGAACCGCGTGCGTACCATCGCCGATGCCGTGCGCTCGGCGCTGAGTCAGGAAGCGGATTTCCCATTCAACGTAATCGTAGTCGACAACCATAGCACCGACGGAACTACCGAAACACTTCAAAAGCTCGCCGCCGAGGATTCCCGTCTTATCCATCTCATCCCCGACACCGACACCCTCGGCATCGGGGGCTGCTGGAACCTCGCCGCAGCCGACGGGCGCTGCGGACGCTTCGCCGTGCAGCTCGACAGCGACGACCTCTACAAGCACCCGCATGTGCTCGCCGATATTGTCGCCACCTTCCGCCGAGAGCACTGCGCCATGGTAATCGGCAGCTACGAACTCGTGGATTTCGAGGGAAGGCCGATTCCTCCCGGCCTGATCGACCACCGAGAGTGGACCGACACAAACGGCGCCAACAACGCCCTTCGCATCAACGGACTCGGCGCACCGCGCGCCTTCTTCACCCCGGTGCTACGGCGCCTGAAGATGCCCAACGTGAGCTACGGCGAGGACTACGCCATCGGCCTGCGCATCTCGCGCCAGTACCGCATCGGCCGCATCTACGATTCGCTCTATCTTTGCCGGCGCTGGGAGGGAAACAGCGACGCCAACCTCTCGATAGAGCGCGTCAACGCCAACAATTACTACAAGGATTCGCTGCGCACCACCGAGTTGCTGGCACGCATCGGAATGAACCGGCTCAAACACTGATGGAAACGCTTTCAACTGCCGCAGCGCTCGGATTCCTGAGACGCCAGATTGCCGAATGGCCTATGGCCGCGGCCAACTTCGAGGCTCTCAGACGCGTGGAAACGCGCACAATGGAATGCCGCGGGCGCCGCTTCGCCGTGCAGCACAATCCGGCTCGCATTGCCTCGACGGGCGCGAAAGTGGCCGACGGCAAAGCCGGTACGCGACCGTGCTTCCTATGCAATGCCAACCGCCCCGCCGAGCAGCTGTCGTTCGGGCTCGGCCACGGCTACGAGCTGCTGGTCAACCCCTTCCCCATCTTTCCGGTGCATTTCACCATCCCGGCGCTCGACCATACCCCGCAGCAACTGATTTCCTGCGGGCGCGCCGAGCGGATGGTCCATATGGCGGAGTTCGCCATGAATCTGCCGGGGCTGGCACTTTTCTACAATGGCGCGCGCTGCGGCGCCTCCGCGCCCGACCACTTCCACTTCCAGGCCGTCGAAGCCACGAGGATGCCGCTGCTCGACTGGGCAATCAACGGCGGGGAATTGCCGTTCAACGTCATAAATTTCTCCGCGACGGCCGCCGAAGCGGAGGCAAAGCTGCTTGAGGCCATAGCCTGGCTGCCGCGCCGCGCCGGCGGGGAGGAGCCCGACATCAACGTAATCTGCCGCGCCGACCGGATCTCCGGCGGCGTGCAGATATGCGTGATTCCACGCAAGGCCCACCGTCCGGATTTCTTCGGCTCAGCCGAAGGGCAGATTCTCGTGTCGCCCGCATCGGTAGACCTCGCAGGCACCATCATTCTGCCTCGTCCGGAGGATTTCCACACCGCCTTCACGCCTGAACGCCTTGAAGCACTCCTCGCCCAGACCGTATTTCCTCCCTGTGCCGACATCTGACCACGATTCGGGCCTGGAAAGGCGTTGCGCATTGGTCCACAGGGTGCTATTGTTGTGCCGTTTGGCTTAACTTTAAGCAATTTTTGTGAAGAAATGAAAAAGGGATAATTTTTTCCCTTCAAAAATCCTAAATTTGTAGAATCAGCAGTGTGCCCAGGGCCCGCTGCCGATTGTTATATCCGTGTATCTATTCCAATAATACGAGCACGACGTCATATGAGCACGTTTCTACTTATAGCCAGTGTATTGCTCTTGAGTGCAGGCGTAGTTTTCGCCTTCCGCTCGGCTACCTCAGGCGCGGCTTTCAGCTATCTGGGCATCATGGCCCTCTACGACAGCCGCTACGTGGCTATCGACAGCAACCTGGTGCTCTTCTGGGCGCTTGGAGTGCTGATTGTGCTTTTCGCCAACTTCTGGCGGCGAATGCGCCGTCCTGCCACCAACGTCTGCCGCAACTACATTGTGGGTGGCACACTTGTAGGAATGCTCGTGGGGATGCTTCTGGGCTATGCCGGCATGATCGGCGGTGCCGTAGTGGGTGCCGCTCTCGGCGCTGTGGCATGGAGCCGTACTCCGTCGGGCCACGCATCGGCCGAACCGCTTCTCGCCGTATTCGCCCGGATCGGACTTCCGGCAGTAGTGACAATGTCGATTGCCGGACTTGCCCTCGATGCCGTGGCAAACGCCTGACGGCGCACCCCGCTCTCACATCCGGCCCCGGGCCGAATCTTAACGCGATATTGAACAGTACGATGAAGAAATTATTTACCGGCATACTGATTCTCGGAGCAGTGGCGATGGCCGCGACGGCCGCCGCGCCCCAACCGGCAAAAAAAGCCGAACCCCAGGCGCCCGACTTCGAGCAGATAAAAGCCGACGTCACCAACCCGGCCTCTCCATATTACTATCCCAAGCTAATGGAGCGCTATGAGCGCAACGAGACGATAATGAACCTGAACGACTACCGGCATCTTTATTACGGCTACCTCTTTCAGGAAGATTTCAACCCATACCGGAACAACGACATTCTCGCCCGCAACGAAGCGCTATACTACAAGGACAAGCATACCCGCGCCGAGCTCGACTCAATCATCTCCTACGCAAAAGAGGCGATAGCCGATAATCCTTTCGACCTCAACCAGATGAATTTCCTTATCTACGCCCTCCGCGAGCGAGGAAAGGTAAATCTGGCCAGCATATGGCAGTATCGTCTCAACCATCTGCTCCAGACCATCGCCTCGAGCGGCACGGGCCTCGACCCCGACAACGCCTGGCATGTGATCAACCCGCGCCACGAATATAATCTGGTGAATTTCCAGAACGCCGTGGTCAAGGACCATCAGTATCAGGAGCCTTACTTCGACCGCATCGACGTGGAGAAGAAAAACGGCAAGGAGACCGCCACCTACTACTTCAACATCCGCAACCTTCTGGAAGAATATTACCGTAAATTCCCCGAATGAAAATAGCTGATATCGACCTGGGCGAGCGCCCCGTGATGCTCGCGCCGATGGAGGATGTGACCGACCAGTCGTTCCGGCTCATATGCAAGGAGCTCGGGGCCGACATGACCTACAGCGAGTTTGTCAGCGCCGACGCCCTGATCCGCAACATCGCCGCCACCACGCGCAAGCTCCACATAGAACCGGCGGAACGCCCTACGGCCATCCAGATTTATGGTCGCGAGACGGCTCCGATGGTCGAGGCCGCCCGGATGGTGGAGCAGGCCGGACCCGACGTGCTCGACATCAATTTCGGCTGCCCCGTGAAGAAAGTGGCCGGCAAGGGAGCCGGCGCAGGAATGCTCCGCGACATCCCGAAAATGCTTGAGATTACCCGCGAAGTGGTAAAGGCAGTCAGCATCCCCGTCACGGTAAAGACGCGACTGGGCTGGGACCATGAGCACAAGATAATCGTCGACCTTGCCGAGCAGCTCCAGGACTGCGGCATCGCCGCTCTGACCGTCCACGGCCGCACACGCTCGCAGATGTATACCGGCACCGCCGACTGGGAGATGATAGCGCGCGTGAAAGAAAATCCGCGCCTGCGCATCCCTCTTATAGGCAACGGCGACATCTGTACCGGCGAGCAGGCAGCCGAAGCCTTCAGCCGCTACGGCGTAGACGGCGTGATGGTAGGCCGGGCGGCCATCGGGAATCCCTGGGTGTTCCACGACATAAAGCAGACGCTGCTCCACGGCCGCGTCGACGCCCCGATTTCGCTCGCCCGTAAGTTTGAGATTCTGCGACGCCAGATCGACGAGAGCATCGGCCGCATCGACGAGTACCGCGGCATCCTACACATACGCCGCCATCTGGCCGTAAGCCGCCTATTCAAGGGGCTCCCTAATTTCCGCGACACGCGCATAGCGATGCTCCGCGCCGAAACCAAGGCCGAGCTGTTCGACATAATCGCCGACGTGGAGCGCCGGCTCGCCTCCGGCGAGCTCGTTCCTGTGGCCGATGCCCCCGCTTCATAAAGAAACAATTGATTCACAATAAGCCACATTCATTCCACACACTCTTACAATATGATTCTGAAAAAAACGCTTTTCGCCTGCATCGCCGCCATCTGCCCGGCCATAGCCCTGGCCCAGACGGAGCAGAAATTCGAGCTCGACGTGAAGGATTTCACACAGCTCTCCGTAGAAGACGGCATCAACGTAGTATATACCAGCGACGACGAGGCCGCCGGAAAGGTCTCATTCACCACAACCAAGGAGATTGCCGACAAGATTATCTTTGAAAACAACGGCAAAGGGAAACTCACCATCCAGAAAGCCTTTCACGATGAGGGCGACATGACTACCGGCCTCCCGACCATCAACGTCAGCTCGCGCTTCCTCAAGCATGTGAGCAACAGCGGCGACTCCACGGTGCGAGTGCTCGGCATCCGTCCCACCATGGAAATCAAGGCCGTAGTTATCGGCAACGGGCGCCTTGTGGTGCGCGACATCGACTGCTCGAAATTCTACGGCAGTATCCAGACCGGCAACGGCACTCTCGTGGCCATCGGCAAATGCGACGAGGCCACACTCAGCAACACCGGCACCGGCTCGATCCAGGCCGACAATCTGGAGGCCAAAAACGTTTCGGCACGCTTCTTCGGCACCGGCACCACAGGCTGCTACGCCACCGGCGTGCTCTCGGTAAAAGGCGTGATGAAAGGCAAGCTCTACTATCGCGGCAAGCCCGAGCGCATCCGCAATTTCTCAGTCGGCGTGAAGATCTACAACCTCGAAGGCACCGAATGGACCGGCGAAGCCGAGAAAGAGACCGAGGCCGAAGCCGCAAAAGAATAAGCCACTCCCAAAGTCCTAAGCGCCATAGCAACCGAACTTAAAACCCTCACTTCGCGGTCGATAAAGTGGAATCTCATCGACCGCGTATCGTCGCAGCTTCTCTACGGCGTAACCGGCGTCATCCTTGCCCGGCTGCTCTCGCAGGAGGATTTCGGCCTTGTAGGCGCCATCCTGGTGTTTCAGGCATTCGCGTCGCTGATGGTCGACAGCGGATTCTCCTACGCGCTGATCCAGCGCAAACGTCCCACTCGGCTCGATTACTCCACGGTGCTGTGGTTCAACATGGCCGTGGCCACGGCGCTCTACGCGATTCTCTTCCTCGCGGCGCCCCTGATAGCCGACTGCTTCAAGGGCGACCAGCGGCTCGTGCCGCTGAGTCGCGTTATGTTTCTGAGCTTCATTCTCAATGCCTCGGCTATCGTGCAGACCAACAGGCTGATGAAGTGCATGGACGTGCGCATGGTAGCCGCCTCCAACTCCATAGGTCTGCTGGCCGGAGCCGTGGTAGGCATATGGCTCGCCTTCGCGGGATACGGCGCATGGGCAATAGTATGGCAGACACTCACACTCAACGGCGTGAAAAGCCTCGTGCTCTGGCTAACCTCGCGCTGGCGTCCGCTCTGGCGCTTCTCGTGGGCATCGCTCCGCAGCTTTTTCAAGGTAGGCTCGGGCATGATGGCATCGAGCTTCCTCAACGTGCTTTTTCAGAACATATATTCCTTCTTTATCGGCAACCGCGCCGGCCTGGCGCCACTCGGCTACTACACACAAGCCGACAAATGGAGTAAAATGGGCATCACATCCATCTCTCAGGTGCTCACTTCGTCGTTTCTCCCCGCTCTGGCCGAGGTGCAGGACGACCCCGGGCGCTTCACCCGCGTGTCGCGCAAGATGAACCGATTCACGGCCTACATTCTCATGCCATCCATGGGCTTTCTCGCCGCCATGGCGCCCGCGATTTTCCATTGCCTCTTCAGCACGAAATGGGACGCCTCCATCCTGCTCTTTCAGCTACTGCTGCTCCGCGGCGTATTCACCGTGCTGACATCGCTCTACAACAACTATCTTGTGGCGCAGGCGCTCACCCGCGCCGTAGTGGCCATGGAGACACTGCGCGACGGCGTGGCCCTGCTCTTCCTGCTGGCTACCCTCCCCTTTATCGCTCTTTCGACCCCGGCCGACCCCGTCTACGGCATCCGCCTGCTGCTCTACGGGCAGGTGGCAGCCTCGGCCATCACCTGGGCCGTAATGACCGTAAAAGTCGCACGCGTCACCGGCCGACCACTCGGCGAATTCCTCGCCGACAACCTCCCCTACCTCGCCGAGACCCTCCTTATCGGCGCCGTAATGCTCCTCGAAGCCACCCTCCCCCTCGGATGCTGGGCCCTGCTCGGCCTCCAGGCCCTCACCGCAGCCGGCCTCTACCTCGCCGCCAACCACCTCCTCCACAGCAACATCCAGCGCGAAATCCTCACCCACCTCCGCCCGATTCACATCTCAGGCGAGGAGGCACTCCGCCGAATGGATGAAAAGAACGCCTGATTTATAGCCTTATAATACGTTGATCACCCCAATCATAACGAACCGGAAATGAGACATCTGACATTATTGATCGCCGCTTGGGCCGTGGCCTTTGCGGCATATGCCACAAAAAGTTTTTCAGATTTTAAAGGCGTATGGAGCAGCGACACGGCCGAGGCCGTGCTGACCGATTCCATATGCATTTTCTATTATCAGGCCGACAGCACGATGCAGGCAAAACTTGAAATCCCCAACGCCGGCATCGCCCGAAAAACCGTGTTCAAAAAGGGCGGCAAGACCACAACATCCGATACAGACGCGCTTGAAATATCGCTCGAGGGTGGCGTGCTGACCATCGACGGTTACCCCCTCAAAAAGGTTGAGAATATCCGGATTGTTGCACCCCACGAGATGCCGAAGTGCAATTCCAGACTGGATGTGGGCACTTCGCTCCAGCAGTGGCGTCTGGGCGCGGGCTACGGCGTTAACGACGAGATGGTTTACTGCGAAATCAACACCAACCGCCACATGTTTGTCTACATGGTCAGCCCGAATATGGTTTACATCCGCGCCGCCGCGACAAGAAACTGCAACGACGGTACGCTGTTTTTCCAGAACATCCGTATGATGAAGAACTCCAACACCGGAGAATTCACCATGGAAATCATACCCGACAATTACCGGGTGACGCGCAATGACCTTGAAATAGACCACACGAAATTCCAGCCCGACAAATGCACATTCTCTCCCGACGGAGGTATATACTGGTCGTTCATCTCCTCCGAGCCTGACCTTATCCTTCTAAACGGCTGCGGAGAGACCTACGAAGTCAAGCGTCCCGCGCCCGACTCCGAGATGGAGTATATCGAATATATACCCTATTCCACCGACAGCAGTCTCTTCCTTTCCCCGACCAAATAAAACCAAAGCCTACCACCGCAAGCCCAAATTCCAAGGATGAAACACGTTGACAGCAACGGTCAGCATGCCACATCGGTCAACGGTACCGGTACGCCCACAAAGGCAGATTTTATGGATACTGGCAGAAAAATACGGATTCCACGGGTCGGTTGCCGCCAGCTTTTCGAGCAGGTGGACGACAATTGCAGCGATATAACAAAATACAACCCGAAATGAAAATGTCAGACTCTAAGCGGCCTCTCGCGGCCGAGCCGGCCATACGGGTGGGGATTGTCGGAGGACCGACAATCCGCTTTTCCACGCCAGGAGGGGAGGTGCGCGAGGTCAGACGGGAGGAGGTGGATGCCGCAGGCGGCGAGCTACGACCTGCGCTCGGAGCAACGAAGCCGGGCGAGGCAGCTTTCGAGCTGACCGACGTGGCCATCGGCATCGGCTTCCACTGGGAGCGCCGCGAACCACAGCGTTTCGAAGGCTCGCTGCTGCTTCGCAGTTCGGCCGACAACGACACCGACATCATCGCAATCAACGAAATCGGCGTCGAGGCCTACCTGCGCAGCGTGGTCTGCTCGGAGATGAAGGCCGACGCGCCCGAGGAGTTTCTCAAGGCACACGCCATCACGTCGCGCAGCTGGCTTCTGCGTCAGCTCGCCGATGTCGGGAAGCTTCCGCAGGGGCGCTGTTCATTAACCGGATTCACCGTCGTCGACGGCCGGATAGTCGACGAACTCGTATGCTGGCACGACCGCGAGGACCACACGCAGTTCGACGTCTGCGCCGACGACCACTGCCAGCGTTATCAAGGCGTAAGCCGGCGCACGTCGGCGGCCGTGGCCCGCGCCGTCGACGCCACCCGCGGCATCGTGCTGACCTACGGCGACGAGATCTGCGACGCACGTTTCTCAAAATGCTGCGGCGGACACACCGAGCACTTCGACGCCTGCTGGGAAGACGCCTCCCATCCCTATCTCGAAGCTATCGACGACCCTTACTGCCTCCGCGCCACGCCCGAAGTTCTCGCCACGGTGCTCAACAGCTACGACCGCGAGCAGCCCGGTTTCGACCTGTGGACCGAGCGCATAGCGGCCGACGAACTCGCCGCCCTCATAGCCCGAAAAAGCGCCATCGAATTCGGTCAAATCCTCGAATTGCGTCCGCTCGGCCGCGGCGCCTCAGGCCGTATAACCCGACTGCTCATACGGGGCACGCTCCGCAGTATGGTTGTCGGCAAGGAACTCGAAATCCGCCGCTGGCTCAGTCCGACGCATCTGCGCAGTTCGTGGATGGACATCGAAGGACCCTCGGCCGACGGCCATTTCACATTCCGCGGCCACGGCTGGGGCCACGGCGTAGGGCTCTGCCAGATAGGAGCCGCCGTAATGGGTGCGGAGGGTCATTCCTCCGACGAAATCCTCAGCCATTATTTCCCGAAAGCACAACTCACACAATTGTACAAATGAGCACTCAAGCCACCCAGCGCCACCCATGGTGGTGGATTCCGACACTATATTTCGCCGAAGGTCTCCCATATATGGCCGTAATGACCATCAGTACAGTGATGTACAAATGTCTCGGCATCGGCAACACCGAAATCGCCTTCTATACCGCATGGCTCTATCTGCCGTGGGTAATCAAGCCATTCTGGAGTCCTTTTGTCGACATTATCCGCAGCAAGCGCTGGTGGGTTCTCGCCATGCAATGGGCAATCGCCATCGCCATGGCATCGATAGCGTTCGCGCTCCCTGCGTCAGGTTTCTTCCAGGCCACGCTGGCCCTTTTCTGGCTGATGGCGTTTGCCTCGGCCACACACGACATTGCCGCCGACGGCTTCTACATGCTCGCGCTGACCGAACATCAGCAGAGCCTCTTCGTGGGCATCCGTTCGCTATTTTACCGCATCTCGATGGTAGTGGGCCAGGGGGCGCTGGTTGTAGTCGCAGCCTTCGTTAGCGACGCATGGGCCCGGCCCAAGGCCGGATGGATAGTGGTATTCGGCATCCTCGCAGCCTTTTTCGCGCTGGTGGCTTCCTACCATTCGTTCGCTCTGCCCCGTCCTGCCGCCGACGCGATGAGGTCGCCGCGCTCGCGCGGCGAGGTGCTCCGCGAGTTCACCGAGACGTTCGTGGCCTTCTTCCGCAAGCCGCAGGTGGGCGTCGCCCTCACTTTCATGCTGCTCTACCGCCTCCCCGAAGCTCAGCTCGTGAAGATGATCACCCCCTTCATGCTCGACCCGACCGCGAGCGGCGGCCTGGGCCTCACGCCCGACCAGGTGGGACTTGTCTACGGCACCATCGGCGTAATCGGCCTGATGCTCGGTGGCATCGTGGGCGGTCTGGCGGCCGCACGCCGTGGACTGCGCTACTGGCTCCACCCCATGGCCTGGAGCATGTCGCTCACTTGCCTGACCTTCGTATACCTCGCCGTCGCACAGCCGTCGGCCATATGGGAAATCTACCTCTGCGTGTTCGTCGAGCAGCTCGGCTATGGCTTCGGCTTCACAGCCTATATGCTCTACCTCATCTATTTCTCGGCCGGACGATTCAAGACCGCCCACTATTCCATATGTACCGGCTTTATGGCCCTCGGGATGATGCTCCCGGGAATGGCCGCCGGATGGATTACCGACCACTTCAGCTATGTGGCGTTCTTCATATGGACGATGATATGCTGCGTGGCCACCATAGGCGTCTGCTACCTGATCCACGTCGATAAAAACTTCGGAAAGAAATCATGAAACGACTCATTTACAGCCTTGCAGCCATCCTGCTCGCCGCTGCGGCATCGGCTGCGACACCGGCGGTCAAGACCGGCATCGACGTGCTCGCCGAGTCGGGCTTCGAGGCCCTGCGCGGCAAGCGTGTGGGCCTCATCACCAACCCCACGGGCGTAGACCGGCAGTTACGATCGACCGTCGACCTGCTCCATGAGGCACCCGACGTAGAACTCGTGGCACTTTTTGCTCCCGAACACGGCGTGCGCGGCGACGTTCCCGCCGGAGCGAAAGTGGCCACGACCATCGACGCCCGCACAGGCGTTAAGGTCCACTCGCTCTACGGCGCCACGCGAAAGCCGCGCGCCGAATGGCTCGACGGCATCGACGTGCTTGTCTACGACATTCAGGACAATGGCTGCCGCTCCTATACCTTCATCTCGACCATGGGACTGGCTATGCAGCAGTGCGCCGCCACAGGCACGGAATTCATGGTGCTCGACCGCCCCAACCCACTGGGCGGCAACAAGGTGGAGGGCTCGCCCGCGTCCGAAACGCGGTCGTTCGTCAACCAGTTCGCCATCCCCTACCTCTATGGTCTCACGCCCGGAGAACTCGCGGAAATGCTCGTGGGCGAAGGGCTGATAAAGCTTCAGAAGCCGCTGAGACTCACCATAATACCCATGCAGGGATGGCGTCGCGATATGCTATACGCCGACACCGGGCTACCGTGGGTACTCCCTTCTCCTCACATCCCCTCGGCCGAAACGGCAATCCACTACCCCTCTACAGGCATACTCGGCGAACTCGACTGGGCCTCGATCGGCGTGGGCTACACCCTGCCGTTCCGCACCATCGCAGCGCCATGGGTAAACTCCGTGGAACTGGCCGTCCGCCTCAACGGTCTGAAGCTCCCCGGCATGCGTTTCCGCCCCATCAACTACCGGCCCAATTACGCCTTCGGCAAAGGCACTGACATGGGCGGTGTGGAAATCTTCGTCACCGACTTCAACAAGGCGCCGCTGACGCTCATACAGTTCTATGCCATGCAGGAGCTGGCCGCAATGTATCCGGCTCACAAACCGACTGCCACCCCTGCGCGGTTCCAGATGTTCGACAAAGTGACCTCACGCCGCCTGCGCGAGGCCTTCTTCCGCCGCTTCCATGTGGCCGACATGGAGAGTATCTGGAACGAGGGTGTCGACGACTTCCGCGACCGAAGCCGTCAATATCACCTTTATGAATAAGTAGAAATCCCTGAATATGAAACTGATAGCCGACGGAGGAAGCACCTCTGCAAAATGGGCATTAATTTCCGGCCATGGAATCACGCTGCGCTTCTCCTCGCCGGGTGTGAATCCGGCCGTGATGAGCGCTGATGAGATAACGCAGCGACTGCTACCTGCGCTTGCCGAAGCGATTGAAAACGCCACCGAACCGATTGAAAGCGTGGTGTATTATGGTGCCGGATGCCTCCCCGGCACACCGACCCAGGCAATGACGCAGGCCCTATGCGAAATAACACGCGCAGCGAGGATAGAAGTGGCCTCCGACATGCTCGGCGCCTGCCGCGCCCTGCTCGGCGAGAGGGGCGGCGTAGCCGCGATTCTCGGCACTGGCTCAAACTCAGCGCTCTACAATGGCAATACAATCGTAGCCAACACATCGGCCGGAGGCTACATCCTCGGCGATGAGATGTCGGGCGCATGGCTCGGCCGCCGACTTGCCTCCGACTACCTGAAAGGACTGCTTCCTGAAAGCCTGCGGGTCGCCGTGGAAGCCAAAGGTCTGAACAATAACGAGATAATCCGACGTGTATATCGCCCCGACATTTCCTCAGGCGAGATGGCGCCGAACCGCTTTCTGGCGTCGCTCGCGCCGATATATTCCGACTTCCGCAACGATGAATGGATTGAACGCACACTCCGCGAGGGCTCGCGTCTATTCATCGAGCGTAACCTCCTTGCATACAAAACCCACCTCAACGGCAGTGTCGCTGAGGTGGGATTTGTAGGATCAGTGGCAGTGGCGTTTGAAGATGTACTCGCCGAATGCCTTAAGCTATATGGATTTACGCTCGGAGCGGTGAGTCCCGACGCACTTACGCCTCTTCTCCGCAGGCTTGGTTAGCCTTGTCGATTTGCGAAAGCGCATAGGTGTACGCGCCGATTGAAATAGCTTTCGAGGCTCCGAGTTTCGAGATGATTACACCGGTGCGCTTCATCGGGTCGTAGGTCACGGTCCTGTCCGATCCGTAAACTTTCAGCTGGCGGGCGTCGCCCTTTACGAAGCGCGCGAATTCAGCCTCGTCGTCGAGGTCGAACACGCTCATCTGCACACGCTGCAGCTGTTCGCCGTTGATTGTGTGGATGGTGGAGCGCAGCTGAGCCAGCAGACCGGGCATAATGTAGCGCGCGGCGCCGGTAAGGCCTCCCCCGACCACAATCAGCGAATCGGTGAGCGTGACGGCAGTTGCCATAGCGTCGCCGGCAGCCTCGCCGAAGAGGCGGAAGCTCTCGCGGGCAGCTGCGGCGTTGCCCGGACGCTTGCCGTCGGCAATATCGCATATATCTTTGGGGGTGAGCGTTGTATCGGATGTCCCGGCCAGACGGTTATATTCGCGGACCACGGCGCGGATTGATGCATAGTCCTCGGCCATTACTCCGGGATTGGTCTTGGAGGGGAGGCAGAACGTCTCGATGCACGAATTGTTGCCGAGATTGAGTCGTCCGTCGATTACAGAACCGACCCCCAGGCCTGTGCCGAACGTGTAGCCCAAAATGTTGCGGTATTCCTTGTGGCCGCCGGCTTCGGCCACGCGGCGGTTGATTTCGGGGAGCGCTCCGGTAGTAGCCTCGCCGAAAGCGAAGAGGTCGCCGTCGTTGTTGATGAACACCGGCAGCCCGAATTTTTCCTCAAGGAAGGCACCGAGGGCCACACCGTCGCGGAAGCTGGGGAAGTTGGGAAGATAACCACCCACGATGCCGTTGGCGTAGTCGGCCGGCCCGGGAAAGGCGAACGAAATCGCCACGGGCTTCTCGTCGAGCAGGTCGATGATTGTCTTGAATCCGTTGACCATGGCCTGGAGGCAGAGCTCGAGGCTGTCGGCGCGCGATGGGATGGTCACAGGGTCGACGATGAATTCACAGCCACGCATTGCGCTGAACACCAGGTTGGTGCCTCCGGCATCAAGCGTAACCACTATGCGGTTGTCGAAATGATACATTTTCAGTTGCGTTTCTAGGTATTAAATGGTTAAAGTTTCGGATTATAAAGCAGGGGAACGTCAACGGATGAACACCGTCACTACCTCGCCGTCACCCTTGAGGTCAACATAGGGAACCTCAGCGGGAACGAGGAGCGTCTGCCCCTGCGGGAGCGCACTAACCGTGCCGTCGGGAGCAGTCACCTCGAGAGCGCCTTTGGTGGCGATAAGGATGGTGAACGATGGGCGGTCTTCGAGCGCGAGTTGGAAGCTGCCATCAACGTTTACAAGCGTGGTAGTGAAATAGTTGCAGTCCTCCACCATAGCCTGCTGGCCGGGGGCGGCGGTGACGTTCCTCACGTCCTGGGCCTTATCGGCGTAGTTTATGGCATCGACACTCTCGTCGACGTGGAGCTGCCGCAGATTTCCCTGTGCGTCGCGGCGGTTGTAGTCATAGATACGGTAGGTGATGTCGCTCGCCTCCTGGATTTCAAGCACGAAGTTGCCGCGGCCTATGGCGTGGACGCGTCCGGCAGGGAGGAAAAATACGTCGCCGGGCTTGGTGTAGTACTTCGAGAGGGCGTCGACGATAGTGCTGTCGGCAACCATGGCGCGGAACTTCTCAGGAGTCATCTCCTGCGAGAAGCCGGCATAGAGATAGGCGTCGGGCGTGGGGAGGACGGAATACCACATCTCGGTCTTTCCCAGCGAATTGTGACGCTTGGCAGCCAGTGCGTCGTCGGGATGCACCTGAATCGATAGGTCGCTTGTGGAATCGATGAACTTTATCAGCAGAGGAAAGTTGGCGCCGAAGCGCTTCATCACGTCAGCGCCGAGGATAGCTTCGGGATTCTCCTCCACGAGGCTGTTGAGCGTACGGCCGGCGAAGGGTCCTTCGGCCACAACGGATTCATGTCCGGGCATAGGCGAAAGCTCCCACGACTCGCCGATTGTATCTCCCTCGGAGGCGACTCCCTTGAAGCGGCAGATGCGCGTGCCTCCCCAGAGCACTGATTTGTATATCGGAGTGAATTTTAAGACAGGTAGCATAAAGCGGATGTTTAGGATTTTAAGCAGATGCGCTTATTAATGGTATACGCACCGGGAGCCTGAGGCCCCCAGTGCGCGATTAAGTTTGTAGCGGTTGAGACGGTCGCAGCTTATTTCTTCTCCGCTTTCAGCGAGGAGAAATAGAGATAACCGATAAGAAGTATGTATGCTATTATTCCATAGACCTGGAGAGTGTCTTCGGAAATGCCGCAGACATATTCGAAGCCGAAGAAACGCGTCAGGGCGGCGAACACGCCGAAGAGGGCGCCGCCGGCTATGAGGCCCGACGAAATGAGCGTGCCGCGGTCGCGGCGTGCGTCGTTGATTTTCTGGTCCTTCGAGCTATGGCTTACGAAGTAGGCGATGGTTCCGCCCACGAGCAGCGGAGTATTGAGCGAGAGCGGGATGAACATGCCCAGACAGAAGGCCAGAGCCGGAACACCGAGCCAGTTGAGCAGCAGAGCGAGCACGATACCTGTCATGTAAAGAATCCAGGGAGTGTCGCCGCCCATCATAAGGGGTTCGATCACTTTGGCCATCGCGTTGGCCTGAGGAGCTACGAGGGCATTGTCGCCAGTAAAGCCGTACACCTTGTTGAGCACGAGAATCACTCCGCCGACCGTAGCTGCCGACACGAGCGTTCCGAGGAATTTCCACTGCTCCTGCTTGCGCGGCGTCGAGCCGAGCCAGTAGCCAACCTTGAGGTCGGTTACGAAACCACCGGCCATAGAGAGCGCGGTGCAGACCACACCGCCGATAACCATAGATGCGACGATACCCGATGTGCCGTTCAGGCCGATGGCCACGAAGATAGCCGAAGCTATGATGAGCGTCATCAGCGTCATGCCCGACACGGGATTGCTGCCCACGATGGCGATGGCGTTGGCGGCCACGGTGGTGAAGAGGAAAGCGATGAGCGTTACGACCATCCATGCCACGATTGCCTGCCACCAGTTGTGGATCACACCGAACCAGAAGAAGGCGAGCACAGCGATGAGAGCCAGGGCGATGAAGGCCACGACATGCTTCATGGAAATGTCCCACTGCCAGCGCACGGGGCGCTCGTCGGCCTTTGCGCCACCCTGGAGTTCGCGCGAGGCCAGGCCCACGGCCTGGCGGATAATGGGCCAGGACTTCACGATGCCGATCACACCGGCCATTGCGATACCGCCAATACCGATCATTCGGGCGTAGTTGCTGAAGATTTCCTGCTCGCTCATGGCGGCGATTTCAGCGTTGCCGTAGGTACCCATAAGCGGAATGATGATCCACCATACGAAGAGCGAACCGGCGGTGATTATGAAGGCATAGCGCAGTCCCACAATATAGCCCAGACCGAGCACTGCGGCTCCGGTGTTGCAGCTGAGCACCAGTTTGGTCTTGGCGGCGACTGCCTGCCCCCATCCGGCGGCCGTGGTCGAGAGCGTGCCGGCCCAAAAGCCGAACGTCTCCACCACATAGTCGTAGATACCGCCTATGAGCGAGGCAACCACAAGCGTCTTGGCCTGCGATCCACCGGCTTCGCCGGCCGTCTGGCCGCTGGCGAGCACCTGAGTGGTAGCTGTAGCCTCCGGGAAGGGGTACTTGCCGTGCATATCCTTCACGAAATATTTTCGGAAGGGGATGAAGAAAAGTATACCGAGGATACCGCCAAGCAGCGAGCTGCAGAAAATCTGGAAGAAGCTCACCGAAATTTCGGGATATTTGGCCTGAAGGATGTAGAGCGCCGGGAGAGTGAAGATTGCACCGGCCACGATGACGCCGGAGCAGGCACCGATGCTCTGAATGATTACGTTCTGCCCGAGGGCATTCTTCTTGCGCAGGGCGCCGGAAAGGCCCACGGCAATGATGGCGATGGGGATTGCAGCTTCGAAAACCTGGCCTACTTTCAGGCCGAGATATGCCGCGGCAGCACTGAAAATAATGCAAAGCACCAGGCCCATGGCCACGGAGTAAGGCGTAACCTCGGCGTAGGAGCGCGCCGGATGCATCAGCGGGCGGTAGGTCTCGTCGGCTCCGAGTTCGCGGAAGGCGTTTTCAGGGAGCTCCACGGGGTCGGCGTCGGCATAAATCCGTTCGTCGGCAGTGTCGAGCGGCTGCTCGTAGGGTTCTTTTTTCATTCTGTAAAAAATATGAGTGATTGATTATTTGTTCTAACGGATTACATTCAGAGGTTGTCTAAAAATTTTTTCCAAAAGATTTTTGGAGCTGTTTTTGAGGGAATTTTGAGATTTGAAGAGGGAGCGATGCGGGCATCGTGACCGATGAAAAGCTAAAAATTCACCAAAAAGAGCCTAAAAATCAGCAGACAATCCATTTGAAAAAATTTTTAGACAACCTCTCAGACTCCCTCGGGCTGGCGGGGAGCCTGCGGCCGCGAGAGGATGTCGAAGCGCTCCACCACGATTTCCGTTACGCTGCGCTTTATGGCATTGTTGTCCTGCCAGGCGCGGGTACGGAGTTTCCCTTCGAGGTATAGTTTCGTGCCTTTGGTGATATAGCGCTCGGCTGTTTCGGCGGCTTTGTCCCACATCACGATATTGTGCCACTCGGTGCGTTCGGGCATCTGCACTCCCTGTGCGTTGATGTACGGAGGATCCGACGTAGCGAGCGAGAACGTGGCATACGGGCGGTCGCCGACATAGCGGATTTCCGGTGCGCGGCCCACGTTGCCCACAAGTATGACTTTATTAACCGACATAAGCGTTCAGATTTTGGCAATAGCCTTCAGCATTCGCAAAAAATGTCTTAGAGGGTTTAATAATATCTGTTAAATTCCAACCGTAAGATGGTATTATGATTAATAGGAATTAAACTCATCGCATATTTTGGCCATTTTTGCCTCAAAATATGCTTGTTACAATTAAACATCTATTATGAAACACCCTCTTAAAGGCCTGAATTGCAAATTTAGCGATTTTTTCGCGAATCCACCCCTCCCCTATCCATTTTGTTGCCACCTCAACAAGTTCATCAACCCAATCCATACCGGAATCCAAGTGCTTAGGGACTTTAAAGTCCTTAAAGTATAAACAGGAAATGGCGGAGCGATTGGGGGTATGGGGAGAAATGGCTAAATTTGCAGATGGAAATGAAAGGAGAGAAAACGATTGCGGAGAGATTCGGATGGCTGCCCGTGGCGGCTGTCGCGGAGGATGTTAACGCATCGCTGAGGCGGACACCACGCCTCGTGGTGACGGCGCCTCCGGGCGCGGGCAAGTCTACGCTTCTGCCGCTCTCGATTCTCGAAGGGATGCAGGCGCAGGCATCGGAGACGGGTAAGGGCCTCAATAGGGCTGCCCGGCAAAGCGATCTGGGAGTCGACGGCAAGATTCTGATGCTGGAGCCGAGGCGTCTGGCTGCCCGCCAGGTGGCCATACGCATGGCCGCAATGCTCGGCGAACCGGTTGGCCGCACCGTCGGCTACCGAGTGCGCTTCGAGACACGCGTCAGCGAGGCCACCCGGATTGAGGTAATTACGGAGGGGATTCTCGAACGGATGCTCGTGGCCGACCCGACGCTCGAAGGGGTGTCGGCGGTGATCTTCGACGAGTATCACGAGCGCAGTCTTACCTCCGACGTATCGCTTGCCCTAACGCTTGAAGCCCAGGAGATTGTCCGTTCTGACCTGTGCATAGTTGTGATGTCGGCCACGCTCGACGCCGACGCTCTTTGCCGACGCTTGGACGCTCCACATATCCACAGCGAGGGGAAACTCTTCGACGTTGAGACCATCTACGGAGATGACATCGACCCGCGCGACTGCGCGCAGGCTGTCGCATCGGCCGTACGGAAGGCGCACCGCACCCACAAGGGAGATATCCTCGCCTTCCTCCCCGGACAGGCGGAAATCATGAAATGCGCCGAACTGCTCGCCGACCTCCCCGGGGAAACGCGAGTTCTGCCGCTTTACGGCATGCTGCCGCCCGAGCAGCAGCGGCGTGTACTCACACCGGCCGACAACGGGGATCGACGCGTGGTGCTCGCCACCCCCATTGCCGAGACATCTCTTACCATCGAGGGGATACGCATCGTGGTGGATTCTGGACTTTTCCGCACGCTCGTATACGACCCCGCAAGCGGGCTGAGCCGACTGACAACCGCTAAAATATCGCTCGATATGGCCCGTCAGCGCGCCGGACGCGCCGGGCGCCTCTCGGAGGGTGTCTGCTACCGTCTGTGGAGCCGTGCCGCCGAGCACCGCATGGCTCCTATGCGCGAGCCGGAGATACTTACCGCCGACCTTGCGCCGATGGTACTCGATATAACTGCCTGGGGCGAAAGCGACCCAAGCCGTCTGCCGTGGATTACGCCACCGCCACCGGGACACATAGCGCATGCACAGACGCTGCTCAAATCGCTCGGTGCTCTCGACGACGACGGCCGTATCACCACTGCCGGACGCCGACTGGCCGCTCTCCCCTGCCATCCGCGCATAGCGCGAATGCTCGACAGCGCCTCCACACCGCAGCTGCGTGCCCTGGCCTGCGACATTTCCGCCCTCCTTGAGGAGAAAGACCCGCTCAATGATGAGGCCGACGCCGACCTTACTACCCGCATCGCCCTGCTGCGGCAGTATTGCCGCAGCCGCTGCACAGGCCGCTGGCAACACATCGCCGACATCGCCTCGCAATACCGCCGTCTGATAGGATGCGAGGCCGACAACGCCTCATTCGATCCCTGCGCGGCAGGGCGGCTGGTGGCGCTCGCCTACCCCGAACGTGTTGCCATGGGCACCACCGACGGGCGCTATCGACTGGCAAGCGGCGAATACGTAGGCCTGAACGAGGCCGATCCGCTGGCAGGCAACCGGCTGCTTGCGGTGGCATCGACCGGCAGCAGGATATATCTCGCCGCACCGCTCAGCGAGGATTTCGCCGCCGAAGCCGGCCGGTGGATCGAGAACGTAGGGTGGGACTCGCGCGCCGCCCGCGCCGTGGCCCACAGCGAGTTGCGCATCGGAGCGCTGATTATTGCGACGCGCCAGGCCAGCGGGCCGGAAATACGTAAGCTCACCATTGATGCAATCGGCCATGCGGCGCCGAAGGAGGGGCTTTCGATGTTCGACTTCAACGACGACGTGCAGGCCCTGCAGACGCGCATCGCCACCCTGACCGAATGGCATCCCGAGCTAAATCTGCCGCAGGTAGATACCGGCTCCGTGCTCGCAACCGCCGCAGAGTGGCTTCCGATGTATATAGGCAAGGCCAACACCGCCCAGGAACTGAAGAAAATCGACATGACAACCGTAATCCGCGGCATGCTGAGCTACGAGCAGCAGAACGCGCTCGACACGCTCGCCCCCGCAAGCATCAAGCTCCCCGCCGGACGCACCGCCCGCATAGAATACCGCCGCGGAGCCGAAGCGCCGGTGGTGAGAGCACGCCTGCAGGACTGTTTCGGACTGAAATCGACGCCGAGGCTCGACGGCGGCAAGCGCCCCGTGCTTATGGAACTGCTCTCGCCAGGGTTCAAGCCCGTACAGCTCACACAGGACATGGAAGGGTTCTGGAAGACGACCTATTTCGAAGTGCGCAAGGAGCTGCGCCGACGCTATCCGAAACACGCATGGCCCGACAACCCCTGATAAGAAGCAATACAATATATGAAACTGACAATATTTTCCGCAATGCTGGGTGCCGCAATTGCAATGGCATCCTGCACTCATAAAAACACCACTACAGACACCGCCGCCGAGACGATGGCGGAGCTGGCCGACTCGCTGCAGGCCATAGCCGACAGCTGTCCAGGCGAGATGGGTATCGCCCTGATAACCGACCGGGGCGACACGCTGACAATAAACAATCAGGCCAAATACCCGATGATGAGTGTATTCAAGCTACATCAGGCCATCGCCCTATGCCACACTCTGAGAGAGGGCCGACATACGCCCGACAGCATCGTGACGCTGAACCGCAGTGAATTGAACCCTGACACGTGGTCGCCCATGCTTGCGGACCACAAGGAGGCGGAGATACGACTGCCGATTTCCACTCTTCTGAGCTATACCATCCGCCAGAGCGACAATAACGCCAGCAACTACATGTTCACGCATCTGCAAAACGTAGCCGTGGCCGACAGTCTTATCGCCACGCTGATTCCGCGCGAAAGTTTCAGCATGGTCTTCAGCGAGGAAGATATGTGGAGCAATCACTCACTCTGCTACCGCAACTTCACTTCGCCGCTGGGAGCCGCACTGCTGGTGGAACGACTGTTTGCCGACCGGGCTTTCCTCCATCCAGCCGACCGGGAAATGATAATCGCCGACCTGCGCGGCTGCGCTACCGGCACCGACCGCATCGTGGCGCCCCTGACCGATAAGCCGGGGGTCAGCGTGGCACACAAGACCGGTTCCGGCTTCAGAAACGCCGACGGCGTGCTGACCGCCCACAACGACGTGGGGCGCGTGCAGCTCCCCGATGGTCGGCACTATACGCTCGCCATATTTGTGAAAGACTTCCACGGAACAGAAACCGAGGCCTCCACCCATATGGCGAAAGCCTCCGAAACCGTCTACCGGTATTATCAGGATGCCACCGGCTCCGATAAGACACTCTAAAAAATACCAATAAAAAAGGCGGTGTGGCCCGCAGGGGGGGACACATCGCCTGACTTCATTTTCTGACTGCGTAAGCGCGGAAAAGAGGGAGATCAAGCCTCTTTCTTTGCCACTACGCGGCGCTCCTTGATACGGGCTTTCTTGCCGGTGAGGCCACGGAGATAGTAAAGTTTTGCGCGACGCACCTTGCCGTATTTGTTAACGACAATCGAGTCGATAAACGGCGACTCCAGGGGGAAGATACGCTCAACGCCGATATTGTCGCTCATCTTGCGAACGGTGAAACGTTTCTTAGCGCCTTCGCCGGAGATTTTGATCACAACGCCGCGATACTGCTGGATACGCTCTTTGTTACCCTCTTTGATGCGGTAAGCGACTGTGATGGTGTCGCCGGGGCCGAACTGGGGATGCTGTTTGCCGGTGGCAAATGCCTCTTCGGCTACCTTGATTAAGTCCATTTTTTAAAGCTTTAAAATGTTAACTAATGCTCGCAACATTCGCGGGCTGCAATGTCCCGCCAGCGGTTACGAATTTTCCGACCGCAAAGTTAACTCTTTTTCCCCTAACCGCCAAGCCCTCCCCCGAAATTTCCGGCGAATTTCCAGAATCCCGGTGCAATACTGTTGCATCCACCCATCTCCAGAGGCTAAGCGGCTGATATTCGGATGCACCGGGGTGCAGCTCTACTTTTGGCAGCCAACATGAATATCGCTACATGCGTCGACCGCTCAAATAAAGCGAATGAAATGCAAAAGGAAAGGGGATGTTGGGAAAATCAGAAAAAATGATTAAATTTGCGGGGTAAAGCTGACAGAAAAGGCAAAATCAAGCCATTAATCGAAATTATGACACGATTTAGCACATACGGCTATTTTTACTTCTTTTACTGCAAAAAGGAGCGGATAAGGCGTGTGGCTTTCTGACAATCGATTTTGCCCCGAAAGGTTTACAGCACAGATTCAACCGACCTCATAACGACGTCCCGCTCCACCAACGCAACAAGGTGAAGCGGGACGCTGTCTGAACGGCCAAGGCGCAAATCCGATTTGTCGCCGATGTAAAATTGAATAACAGATACCGATAAGATATGGATAATAAACGACGGGTGACTATTCAGGGTGTGGCGGGATGCTTTCACGATGCCGCCGCACGGGCGTATTTCGGCTCGCACTTCGAGGGCGAGGAGATTGAGACGGTGCCCTGCGACTCGTTTCCGGAGATGATGCGGCTGCTCGACGCCGACGCGTCGCTGCTTGGCATCATGGCAATCGAAAACACCATAGCCGGGGCGCTTCTGCAGAACCACGAACTTCTGCGCAAAAGCCGCGCCGTGGTTGTGGGCGAGCACAAGACGCGCATCTCTCATGTGCTGGCAGCGCTACCGGGCCAGAATATCGGCGACCTGACGGAGGTAAACTCCCACCCGATGGCGCTGATGCAGTGCGAGGAATATCTGCGGCGCCACCCCAATCTCCGTATGGTCGAGAAATTCGACACTGCCGGCTCGGCCCGCGAGATAGCCCAACAGCAGCTGACGGGGCATGCGGCCGTATGCGGCGAATATGCCGCCAAGCTCTACGGACTCAACATACTGGAGCGCGGTATCGAGACAAACAAGCGCAACTTCACGCGCTTTCTCGTGCTGGCCGACCCGCTCGTGGTGCCGGAGCTGCGTCCGAAGCCCGAGACTCTCGACAAGGCCTCGATCGTCTTCACCCTCCAGCACTCCAAGGGGGCGCTGAGCAAGGTGCTCACCATACTGAGTTTCTACGACATGAACCTCAGCAAAATCCAGTCGATGCCGATATTGGGGCGTGAATGGGAGTATCGCTTCTACGTAGACCTGACATTCGACAGCTATGTGCGTTACACCCAGGCCCTGGCCGCCGTGACACCGCTGATAAGCGAACTTCGCGTGCTCGGCGAATACCGCCAGTGCGACAACGAAATCTGACATCCCCCGACAATGACACACAATAAAATAAAAATAGCTCCCGCCGACCGCGTCGACGAAATCAAAGAATACTATTTTTCGCGCAAGCTGCGCGAAGTGGCAGCCATGAAGGCCGCCGGTGCCGACGTGATTTCGCTAGCCATCGGCGGTCCCGACCTGCCGCCATCCCCCGAGGTAATCGACGCACTCGCCGCCGAGGCCGCGCGTAGCGACACCCACAGCTACCAGCCCACCACCGGCGCTCCCGCACTGCGGCAGGCATGGTCCGACTGGTACCGCCGCTGGTACGGCGTAGCGCTCGACCCCACCACCGAGCTCCAGCCGCTCATCGGCTCGAAGGAGGGTGTGATGCTGCTCTCACTGACATTCCTCAACCCCGGCGACGGCGTGCTCGTGCCCAATCCCGGATATCCCACATATAGCTCCGCATCGAAACTCGCCCAGGCCGAAATCTTCAGCTACGACCTGACCGCCGGGCGCGGCTGGCAGCCCGATTTCGACCAGCTCGAGGGGATGCCGCTCGACCGCATAAAGATGATGTGGGTGAACTATCCCCACATGCCAACCGGCACACCGGCCGATATGGAGGTGCTCCGCAGAATCATCGACTTCGGGCGCCGCCACAACATAGTGATATCCCACGACAATCCCTACAGCTTCATCCTCAGCGAACGCCCCACGAGCATAATGCAGATTGAGGGAGCGCGCGAAGTGGCCGTGGAGATGAACTCGCTGAGCAAGAGCCACAACATGGCCGGATGGCGCATGGCCGTGGCTGTCTCCAATCCCACCTTCATAGGATGGATGCTGAAGGTAAAATCCAACATGGAGTCCGGTCAGTTCCTGCCGATGATGCGCGCCGCCACGCAGGCCCTCCAGGCGCCCGACCAATGGTACCGCGACCTCAACGCCACCTACCGGGAGCGCCGCGCCGTGGCCGAGCGTATCATGGATGCCCTCGGCTGCCGCTTCGACCCGAAGCAGGCCGGTCTCTTCCTCTGGGGACGCATCCCCGACGCGGAGGCGGGAGCCGAGGCGATGGCGAACCGGCTGCTCTACGATAAGCACGTGTTTCTCACCCCAGGCAGCATTTTCGGCTCAAACGGCGAGCGCTATATCCGCATATCGCTCTGCGCCCCGGTGACTACGCTGGAGCGTGCCCTGGAGCGCCTTGCGCAAAAACAACCCTGAAATCATTCATTCCAATCCATACAGAAATTTATTATGGCAGACATACTGACCGACTTACAGCCCATATCCCTCCCCGGCATCAACCCCGATGAGCCGCTCATAATCGCCGGCCCGTGCAGTGCCGAGACCGAGGAGCAGGTGCTCTCCACCGCCCGACAGCTCGCCGCCGCGGGCATAAAGATATTCCGCGCCGGCATCTGGAAGCCGCGCACCAAGCCCGGAGGCTTCGAGGGAATCGGTGCTCCTGGACTGAAATGGCTCCGCCAGGTGAAGGAGCAGACAAGGATGTACACCGCTACCGAAGTGGCCACGCGCGCCCACGTGCAGCTCGCCCTTGAGGCCGGAGTCGACGTGCTCTGGATCGGAGCACGTACATCGGCCAACCCCTTTGCCATGCAGGAGATTGCCGACACGCTGCGCGAACTCGGAGCCGACGTGCCCGTGCTTGTCAAAAACCCCGTAAACCCCGACCTCGAGCTATGGATCGGCGCCATGCAGCGCCTTCACAACGCCGGAATCCGACGTATAGCCGCCATCCACCGCGGATTCAGCACCGACGGGCGCCATATCTACCGCAATATGCCCCAGTGGCATATCCCCATCGAGTTGCGCCTGCGCTTCCCCTCGCTGCCGATTATCTGCGACCCCTCTCACATCGGCGGCAAGCGCGAACTCATAGGAACGCTCTCGCAGCAGGCCTTCGACATGGGTTTCAACGGGCTTATCATCGAGAGCCACTGCGATCCCGACAACGCCTGGAGCGACGCCGCCCAGCAGCTCACACCCGAAGTGCTCGGCATAATCCTCGGCAACCTGAAAGTGCGCGAGCAACAGCAGACCACCGAGTCGCTCGCCCTTCTGCGCCGCCAGATCGACGCCGTCGACAACGAGCTGCTCGACGTATTGGCACGACGCATGAGCATCTCGCGCGAAATCGGCCGCTACAAGAAAGAGCACAGCATGCCCGTGGTTCAGGCCGGGCGCTACAACGACGTGCTACGCTCGCGCATCCAGGCCGGTGAGGAACTCGGCATGTCGGCCGAATTCATGCGGACCTTCCTCCTTGCTGTCCACGACGAGTCCGTGCGGCAGCAGATTGACATCCTGAACTCCTGATTAGACAGCCTTTTAGAGCGCCGTCCATCCGGACGGAAGCCCATGCGACTTCCGAGCCTCCGCAGCAGTCGCTTAATCCCCCGGATTTGCCGCCGGAGGTGAGCGTCGAAGAAGCTTCAAGTCGCTTAGCCCCAGGTTTAGGAGGCCAAAGGCCGACGATTTACCCGGGGACAACGCCGACATATTACGCCTCTCCGAGGCGCCACTACGCTATGTATGTGCGATAGAGGAGTGGATCTGTGAAATGATTGAGGTTGCCGCGCAGAATCTCGGCAACCTCTATTATGGAATTATAAATGGATTTGGTTCGGGGGGAATCAGAGGGAGGCGAGGATGGGGGTGCCGGACTGGAGGCGCTTGAGGCGCAGCAGAGCTTCGAGGTAGTAGTAGTCGGCGTAGATGATGGAGGCGTCGATTTCAGAGCCAGCAGGGTGATGGCCTACGGAGTGGTCGAGGAAGGAGCTGCGATGGGCGGAGGAGCGGTAGCTGTCGGAGCTGAGCGAGGCAAGCATTTTCTCGGCACAGTGGCGGTAGCGGTCGGATTTCTCTCCCTCCACGTAGCCCTGGAGTTCGAGCAGGGCGGAGGCCACGACGCAGGCTGCTGAGGCGTCGCGCGGAGTCGAGGTCTCGGCGGGGGCGCTGAAGTCCCAGTAGGGGACGTAGTCGGTGGGAAGACGGTCGAGATATACGTCGGTTACCTTCTGGGCGAAATCGAGGAAACGCGGGTCGTGAGTCTCGCGATATACCATGGTGTAGCCGTAGATGGCCCAGGCCTGCCCTCGGGCCCACATGGAGTTGTCGGCGAGGCCCTGATGGGTCATTCCTTTGATGAAGTCGCCTGTGACGGGGTTGTAGACGGCCACATGGTAGCTGGTATAATCGGGACGGAAGGCGTGGGCCATGGTGGTCTCGGCGTGCTTCACGGCGATGTCGTAGAGGCGGTGATCGCCGCCATTCTTAGCTGCCCAGAAAAGCATTTCGAGGTTAATCATATTGTCCATGATGGTGTTGTGGCCACCGAGCGCATCTACATTGCGCGGCCACGAAAGGATAGTGCCCACGGCGGGATTGAAGAGCGTGGCGAGCGTATCGGCGGTATCGAGAATCACCTGGCGGAAGGCGGGATTGTGGGTGAGGCGGTAGCCATTGCCGTAGCTGCAGAACATCAGGAAGCCGAGATCATGGTCGAACGCGGGGCGCTTCGAGAGATATTCGAGCGAGGCGGTGAAGCGCTCGGCCTCAGCGCGGAGCGTCTCGTCGTGGGTGTATTCATAGTCCATCCAGAGCACGCCGGGCCAGAAGCCCGCGCACCATTCGTCGGCCGTGGCCTTGCGGCAGTGCCAGAGCGTGTCGGAATGCTCGATGTTGCGTGGCATCATGGAGTAGACAAGGGAGTCGGGCTGACGGTGAAGCTCGCCGAGGGTCTTCCCGACCTTCGAGTGGCAGTATGTAAGCGCCTCCTCGACGCTGAAATCGTCGGAGGCTTTCGACTGCGAGGCGCAGGCAACCATGCATGCGCCTATCAGACTGAGGAATCCAAGTTTTAAGAGTCGCATTCTTAAACTGTATATCTTGATTACTGTAAGGTACTATTTCTTAATCTTCACTTCGAGCACATCGATCCAGCCGAGGTCGGCCACCCCTTCGGGCGCCAAGCTGAAGAAACCGACTTTCGCGCCTATCCATTTGCCTGCGCGGGCCTTGAAGGGAGTGCCGGCACGGTGGAATTTGCGGCCGTCGAGGCTGTAGGAGAAATTACACAAGGCTCCTTCGCCTACCTCAACCCGAAGCCATATGTCGGCTTCGAGATTCCGGAGAAGTCCGGCAGGATATATGCGTGTGGGAGTAATCGTGGCAAGCGTCTCGACAGATTCGGGCGCGCCCTTCTCGGCATCGGCACATACACCGCGCTGAAGTTCGAACACCTCGCCGCGCTTGCAGAGGGCGAGCGTGGAGTAGTCCCACCCCATGACAACCAGGCCCGAATTTACGCCTTCGGAGCTTTCCTTGGCCGAGATGCGCACACGCGTCGTGAGCGTAAACCTCTCGGCCGGGAACTTCTGGAGCCAGAGATTGGAGAGCGACCATAGATTGGCCGGCTCGCTGATACGTCCGCTGTAGATGCGCATCATCCCCTCGGGGAGGGCGAAGCCGTAGCGGTCGGCAGCGTAATTGGAGTGCCATTCGTAGAGTGCGGGGCTCTGGAGTTCGTCGTAAGAGAGCGACGCGTCGGCCGGGGCGGGGCGAGAGAAGCGCTTCACCGGCTCTCCGCAGCCGTCGCCGTCGGGATCAGTGCCTATCACAGGCCATCCATCGGCGCGCCACTGTAGCGGATTCAGGTGGAGGATACGGCCGTAGGCGCCCCGGTCCTGAAAATGCAGGAACCAGCCGCGACCGTCGGAGCCGTCGACCCACGCGCCCTGATGGGGTCCGTTGATGTCGGTGGAACCCTGCGCCATCACGATCCGCGGCTCGTAGGGGCCGTAGATGTTGCGCGAGCGCATGGCGAGCTGCCAGCCGTCGGCCACACCGCCTGCGGGAGCGAAAATCCAGTACCAGCCATCGCGCTTATAGAGTTTCGGGCCTTCGACGGTATGGTTCACGCCGTCGTTGCCGTCGAACACCACCACCGGGTCGGAGATGGCGCGCGTACCGTCGGGCGAAAGCTCACGCACGGTAATCAGACTGTTGAAACCGCATCGCGAGGCAGCCCAGCCGTTGACCATATAGAGGCGGCCGTCGTCGTCCCAGAGCGGTGTCGTATCGATGATTCCCTTTCCGGGCACCACAAGCACAGGCTCGGACCACTCCCCTTCCGGGTCTGCGGTCCTTACCATAAAGACGCCCACGTCGGGATCGCCCCAGTAGATATAGTATTCGCCGTTGTGGCAACGGATGGATGGGGCCCATACACCCTTGCCGTGTTTCACGGTGAAATAGACGTCGGCCGGAGGAACGGCCTTGATCGCGTAGTTCACAAGCTCCCAGTTCACCAGGTCGGTAGAGCGCAGAATCGGCAGACCCGGCGCACACTGAAAGCTGGAGGCGGTCATATAGAAAGTCTTCCCGTCGGGCGAAGCCGTCACGTCGGGATCGGAATAGTCGGAGAAAACGATAGGATTCGTGAAGTATTCCCCCTTGAGATTGGCAGGATTCGACACGAGTCGGCCTCCGGCGGCTATCGCAGCCACCGGGAGGCAAACCGATGTCAGACATGCCAACAAGTTGCTGATGTAACTTTTAATCATCATTTTCTTACTTAAGGGATTTTACCTATCTAACTTTTACCTGGACAAACCTCGGTGGCGAAAACACAGCAAAAAGTGAAAAGTCACCGGAGAAATCTTACACCCTATAATACGCCTCCGCAAGCGCGGACACCTAATGATGGAGGGGCGATTACTTTCCGGAGAGATTATTTTCCGGCAACCGGCTCCAAACGGATGGCCACGCCGCCGCGCGGCTGCAGCGCGAAGCGCATACGGTCGGAAGGACGGACCTTGCGGGTGTCGATCTTCACGTGGGTTGCGGTGTCGACCTTGTCGCCCCCGTCGGAATAGACTGTAGCGTTCCAGACCGAGGAGGTCGGGAGGAAGGAGAAATCGACCACCACCTCACGGGCATCGTTGTTGCCGAGCACGCCTACAAACCAGGTGTCGCCCTTGCGGCGCGCCATCGTAATCCCCTCGCCGGGATAGCCGGCGAGCACATGCGATTCGTCGAATACTGTCTCAAGCTTCTCGAACCATGAAATCTCAGGCTCGCCATTGTAGCGCGTAGGATTATCGTACCAGAAGATAGTCTGGAGCGGCGAATAGAACACGAGCGAGGCGGCAAGCTGATGGGCGTGGGTGTTGCGCAGACGCTTGTCGAAGTAGCAGATGGTGTAGTCGGCGGCGCCGTTGAGCATACGCGTGAAGGGCAGTGTGGTATTATGGGTGGCATCGGGGAACTCCTCGTTTCCGCAGATACCTTCCTGAGTGAGCAGGTTGGGATAGGTGCGCGAGAATCCCGAGGGACGGAACTCGTCGTGAATGTTCATCATCAGGCCGTTGTCGGCCGCCTTGCGCACCATATCGTGGAGCCATGTAGCCCATCGGTGGGAGGCATACTGCACGAAGCCCGACTTGACACCCGCCACGCCCCACTGGTGCAGGAGTGGGAAAAGCTCGTCCATCTGCTTCATCAGCGCGTGCTGGTTGACGTAGAGCCACACCCCTACCCCGCGCTCGCGGCCGTGGTCGATAACGCGCTGCATATCGAGCGTCGGGATAACCTTGGTGGCATCACCGTCGTGGCTGGTACAGGGCATGTACCACTGCCAGTCGTAGAGCATGTACTGGATATTGTGGTCGGCGCAGAAATCAATGGTTTTGAGACCCATCTCGGTGGAAATGGGCGAGCGCATAATTTTGCCCGGCTTCACCCAGGCGAAGTCGCCCGAGCGCTCGGGGTTGAGATTCAACACGATATCGTTGTTTTCGATAAGCTGGCCGGGAGTGTCGGCCGTCATGATGATTTTCCAGGGGGTGGCGCAATATGTCACCACGTCGACCGGCGAATACATCACCGAGCGTAGCGTCGAGGGCTTGTCGGGGCGCGCCTGGAGTTTGGTGAGGCTCCAGTCGTCGACGTCGGCATCGAGCAGAGCCACCCATCGCGACTGCGGCAGCTCCATGGTGAGCGCGCGCTCGGCCGGCCGGCTGATGCTGTCGACGGGGCCGACATCGAAGGTAGCCTGCGCCCACTGCTCGCTCCATGCCTTGGTACCTTCGGGCACCGTATAGTCCGTAAGATCCTCCACTACCTTATGGAAAATGGCGGCGGGATGCTCCGGGAAAAAATAGCGGAAGGCGATGCCCTCGTTGTAGGCGCGCACCTCCACGTCGAGGCGATAGTCGCTCTTGTCCTTGCGGCTGAGATGGAGTGTAGCCGAGTTGAAGTGGTCGCGCACGGAGGAACGCTCGCCGTAGAGCGGTGTCCAGACGGAGTCGACGGGGGCGTTGACCGTGATGCTGTCGGCCTCGAGGAGGTCCATCCAGCAGTCGGGCTGGGCGAGAGTGCGCTTGCCGAGCGCCATCTCCCAAACGCGGTTGTCGAGGTCGAGCCCCGCGCGCGAAGGGAGGATGAGCGGAGCGGCGTCGCGTTCGACCTTATATGTAAGCTCGCGGCCGGGCTTGGAGAAAGTAACCCTGTTGCGGCCGTCGGGCGACGATATGGATAGCTCCGCCCCGGCGTGGGCGCAGAGTGCGACCGAGAGGGCAAGAGCGGTGAATATGAGTTTCATAGTCGGATGAGGGGATTGATTACTTGAATACAACGTTGTCGACATGCTCGCCAATGAAGATGCGGGCCATGTCGCCGGTCTTGTACCATTTCGGTTTGCCGGTCATATCGTCGGCGATATGCACGCCGTTGATGCGGAGATTCTCGAAGGTGATGCCGGAAACGGGACGCGAATCATCGTAGCCGGCAATCACCGACATCTCCGAGCGCGTGCCGCGGTAGTCGATATCCTTGAAAAGCACGTTGTAGACGCCGCGGCCCGGTGCCAGACAGTATTTCTTATTGAAGAAGATGCGGATGTTGACAAGCTGGCCCTGGCGGAAATCCTCCACGCGGATATTGTCGAAAGTGATGTCGCGCACAAGATTGTTGTCGCCGCACGAGATGCCGAAACATCCCTGATAGTCGAGTTGCTTCTCGCAGTGGTCGAGGATGTCGATATTACGGTACGTCACATTTTCGATTGTATCGGGCTGCTCCACATTGCCGTGAAGGCCGATCATAATCGGATGGGCCACGTCGGCCCAGAGGGTGGAATTCTCCATGAGGATGTTGCGGCACCCGCCGCGGAATCCCTTGCGTGTGGCGTAGACGGTTGAGCAGTCGTCGCTGTTGCGGCAGAAAACGCCGTCGTAGCTCACGTTGCTCGAGGCGAATACGTTCATGCCGTCGCCCCAGCCGTAGGAGGATATGCTCTTCACGTTGGAGATGCGCACGGAATCGCTCTCGCCTACGGGAATCTGGGTGACAATCACGCCGTCGGCCTCGACATTGCGCGAACGCCGGATTTCTATGCCGGCGCCGCGCCCTTCGGGATGGATTTCTCCGCGGCCGAAGAAACGCACGTCGCGTACGCCGTCGGCTATCAGGGTGCCGAGCACACGGGCACCCCCGTCGACATAGACGGTCGTGCCGGAGGGGACGCGAAGCGTATCGCCCGGAAGGCGGTGGAGCCCCGGAGCGAAATAGATCAGGTTCTTATGCTTTTTCAGGTTCTTCAGCACTTTGGCAGACGGACGGTTTGCGTCGGGCGCACCGGCGAAAAGGTGGAGATTATGGAAAATATCGCCGTTTACCTCGACGGATAGATTGCGCGGGCGGTCGAGCGTGAAAGTCAGGCATTTGCCATCGACCGACGGAGTGATGCCGTAGCTGAGCGGACGCACGCGGCAGGAGTCGATGGCATCGGCCTTAAGGCAACATACGCGCACCTCGACGGGAGCCCCGTCGAAATCGAAGTATGCCATCGAGGCGACGCGCACGTTATGGCGCGCATCGACCACCTCGTCGACCTTGACGGGATAGGTGTCGACCCCAATCCAGGGGCCATCGGCCTGACGCACCTCAACGGTAAAATCGGAGGCGACGGGCACCCCCTCGCCGGCAGGATAGGCGGTGATAGCGGCACGGGCCGGTACGAGAGCGAGAGCCGCCACAATGGCGGCAAATATTTTCTTCTTCATTTTTCAGTTGGAGAACGTGGAAAAGATTAGGGCGGGGCAATCGGTTGAAAAAAATTGCCCCGCCCCGGTTTAGACAAAACAGAGCTGAAACGTTTTGCCTTCAAACTATAGGGTTCAGCGATAGAGCATCAGAGTGCCCCAGCCGAGCTGGTCGTATGCGCCGGAATTGTTGCCATAGCGGTTTTCGGGCTCGCCCACACCGCCTTCAGGACGAGCCTTGTCGGCCGCCATCTTGACGTAGCGGTAGCCGTCGCCAAAGCCCTTCTCACGCTGATAGTGGTTGAGATAGATTTCGAAGCAAGGACGGAGCTTGCCGCGATTGTCGTCGTCGGCGAAAGTGGTCTGCACCCAACCGTGGTCGTGAGGGCGTCCGCCATTGCAGGCGCAGTCGATGCAGTAGTTGTAGGTGGCGAAGGGGATTTTATCGGCGCTCACGAGCCAGAGTCCGGTGTTGTTGTTGCGGTCGGTGCCCTGGCGCAGGTTGGTGAGGGCGACGTATTCGGCCATCTTCATCAGAGCGTTGTCGTTGGCGGCGAAGAAATCGAGGTCGGGAATCTCGGGGTTAAGCTTGAAGAGCGTGTAGCTCATCTGTGCGAGGTTGGAGGCTACGGCGCACGACATCATGGCGTGGCCCTGGTCGCGGCCGCTTTCCTGGTTCTGGCCGATGGTTTCGCCCGAGCCGAGCGGATCGGCATGGAAAGCGGGAACAAGCTTTTTGACGCTGCCGTTGCCCACGCCACGGTGGAAGTAGTTGACCACGTAGTTGACCATGTCGTTGTTCTCGCAGAGAATGCCGATGGCCAGATAAGAGGAGAGTGATACGAGGTCCCAGTTGCTCCAATAGTGCTCGTCGCACTGGCCGTGATGACGGCGGAGAAAGTCCATGTTACGCTCGGCCCAGACGTCGAGCATCCACTGCTTGAAGGTGGCGAAGTCCTGGGCGCTCCATCCGGAGTAGTCGCGCAGAATCTCGGCGGCGTTGGCGAATGTGAAGCCCTGGGCGCCGGCACAGAGGCTCTGGTCGGAAGAACCGGTTACCTGCTTACAGGTGGCTGCCCACTCGTTGAGGATTCTCACGGCGGCGTCGGCATATGCGGCCTGGTCGGTGAGTTTCCAGAGCAGGGCCATCTGCCAGGCGGAACCGGCGTCCTCAAAGGCCCGACGGTAGTTTTCGGGGGTACCGCTGCCGCGATATACGATTTCCACAGGCTGGGGAGTGTAGTTTACGTTGACTCGCGAGCTGTTGGAAAGGTTGGTGAACTCGGTCTTGACTTCGGCCGGGCAGTCGGGCGATGCCAGGAGGGCTTTGACCCGGTCGAAGTCGGCCTTGTCGTACATGGCGCAGGGGTGGCTGTAGGTGTATACGCCCTCCACGTTCTTGTTCTTCTCGTTGGGGGTAAGGTCCACCTCGCCGTATTCGTTTTCCTGACAGGAAGTGGCGGCAAACGAGGTGAGAACAAACAGAGGTAATGCTATTTTATGAAGTTTCATCGCTATTTTATTGTGGTTTCTTTCGGGATTTCCCCGCCCGGTCTGTTACCGGGCGGGGCATCCCGGGATAAGAACTTTTCAGTGAGTAATCACGTAGGTCTCCGTTTATTTCTTCACCTCGTAGGTGAGATGGTCGACGTTGGTGATATAGTCGCGTAGGTCGTCGAGATTCTTGAAAGTCTGAATCCAGTAGACTTTGTAGGTCAGTGAGTTTCCGGGCGCACCGACGATGTCGGCATATTTCACGCTCAGAGTGGGGAAGGTTGCCACGGCTGTGGTGGGGAGCTTGCCACCAGTTTGCCATCCCTGCTCGGTGAAGTCGTAGATGAAGACGTGGGAGCCGTCGGAGCAAAGGTACTCGTGGAGCCACTTGTTGTTGGTGCCGTTAAGACCGCCCTTGAAGGTTTTACCGTCGCAGGTGGCGTTGGTGGCGTCGACGGTGATGTTTCGGCCGGTAACGCCGGGCATATCGCGCACATCGTCCATCTTGAAGGCGAAGATGGGATATTCGCCGGCATGGAAGTAGGCGGCAGGCTCGTAGCACTTGAAGTCCTGACGGAGTTTGCTTGTGCCGGTGGCCTCGATTGAAATATATCCGTCGTGCCAAGTGGTGCGGCTCATGTTGGCAGTGTTGTCGGCCCAGCTGAAGTGGTCGGGATTGTGGAAGAGCTCGCGGTGGAGACCGGCAGGCATCGAGAGTGTGATTTCATCGCTCTGGCCCGACTCGGGACAGATGGCGCGGATTGTCACGTCGCCGAATACGCCCTTGGTGTTGAAGGTTACTTTGCCTCCATCTACAGTGGCGATGGATTCGTCGCTCGACTCCCAGCGGAGCATCGATACGGTCGACGCCGCGGGAACGGTTGTGAAGTCGATTGTCAGACCGCGTTCGTTGATGGCGCAGAGATATCCGCTGCTCTTATCGAAGGTGCGCGAGAGCGATACGCTTTCGGGCGGAACGACCTTGTTGACGTAAAGTACTTTCGAAGCGCTTACGCCGGAACCGTCGAGAGTAGTGGCGGTGATGGTGACGGCACTCTGGAGAGGTTCGGTGTTCACCCCGGTGACTACGCCCTTGGCGTCGACCGTGGCGACAGACTCGTCGGAACTCGTCCACTTCACGGTGCGGTAGGTGGCGTTGGAGGGGAGAATCGTAGCAGTGAGCTGGAGCTGGTCGCCAACAAACAGTTCGTCGGATTCCGACGAGATTACAATCTGCTGAGCAGGCACAACGGTCTCGCTTACCACCACCTTGATAGAGGCGTTGATCGAGGAGCCGGAGCGCGCCGGATCGGGAGTTATGGAGATTACTGCGAAGCCGAATCCGGAACCGCTGACGGCGGTAATCTTACCGTTGACGTCGACCTTCACATTCTCGGGGCTGGAGGAATTCCAGAGCACGTCGTGGAAGGTGACGTTGTCGGGCTGGAGCGAGCCCTTGAGCTGATACGACTGACCCACAAGCATCGGGAGCGCTTCAGTTCCGGTCTCGTCGGTATATACGAGCTGACTTGCCTCCTCGGGCAGGGTGAGCTGCACGGCCGAAGGATAGATCGCTTCGGTAAGCAGCGTGGTGTCATCGTCGTCGGAGCAGGCTGTGAGCGAGGCGGCTACCGCCACCACGGCCATCGAAGCCATATATTTATAGACATTCATGATTCAGATGAGATATTTGAATTTATAAGTAACTGTTCAAAATTATTTTATACTTTCCTGATCTAATTATTTCAACA
>ENA-UOJD01000396-UOJD01000396.1-human-gut-metagenome-genome-assembly--contig:-P48-NODE-396-length-64500-cov-91.137451_pt1 | contig 64500 bp, 53 predicted proteins | sample MGYA00242342_ERZ723889 | MGnify/ENA metagenome assembly ERZ723889 | reverse complement strand
ATTCCAACAAAAAAGACCGCCTTAACGCGGTCTTTTTTATTTGGTCGGGACGAGAGGATTCGAACCTCCGACTTCTTGCACCCCATGCAAGCGCTCTACCAGGCTGAACTACGTCCCGTTATGTTCTCAAAGTTTCAACACTAATAATACTTTTTTCATGCGGTTGCCCCGCGCCCTTGCTCGCTAAGATTTTCAAAGATCTTTCAGGCTGAACTACCTTTCCTTTTTCGTTATCTTTTTTAACTCAATTCAGAATAATTGCAAGCAAATTTTTTTATAATTTTTATTCTTCCGCTTTTGCCAATGAACGAGAAAGCTCTTCTTTGGCCAACTTCAGTTCGTCAATCAAAGAAGTCAGCAACTCACGGCTACGGCCGTCCAACTCGGGGATTTCGGTTTCTGCTTCAAAAAAATCTTTCTGTATTTCTTCACCCAGCAGATTTTTAACGCCTTTTTCCTTAAAGACTTTCTGCACGCCTTCTATCGTATATCTTTTTTCATACAGATAATCTTTAATAATGCTGACCAGTTTGACATCATCCGGGCGATAGTAACGGCGGCCGCCGTTGCGCTTCATCGGCTTAATCTGGGGAAACTTGGTCTCCCAAAAACGCAGGACATGCGTTGCCACGCCAAGTTCTTCGGCTACTTCGGCAATGGTTCTGAACGCGGCTTTGGATTTGTTGACGACCATTTGTTTTCCCCGTTCGAAACCGCACCTAGGCGTTAATAATTTTTCTCATCGTTTGAGAAGGTTTAAACGAGATAACCCGGCGCGGTGAAATTTCGGCTTCGACGCCGGTTTTCGGATTGCGACCGGCACGTGCCTTTTTGTTGCGCAGGGCAAAAGTGCCGAAAGAAGAAAGTTTGACATCGTTTCCGGCAGAAAGTTCCTGAACAATCTCATCAAGAATCATATCCAGAATGTCGTTCGAATCCTTACGGGACAATCCGATTTCTTCGTAAATGGTTTCTGCTACATCCGCACGGGTAATCGTTTTCATTTTTCTTTCCTTGTTTTTCCTATTTACACATATCAAATTTCGTTACAAAGAACTATATCATCTTAATCGCAATGACAAGAGCCTCGTCACAGTTATTAAACAGATATTTTTTTTGATTTGCCTTAGATTCTTACCAAAGCGCCGCCCCAGGTAAAACCGGCTCCCATGGAGTTGAAAATAACCAAATCGCCTTTTTTGATTTTGCCGCTTTCCAGACATTCGGAAAGGGCCAGCGGAATGGAAGCCGCGGAAGTGTTGGCCTGATGGTCAATGGTTACAATTACTTTGCTTTCCGGCAGCTCGAGTTTTTTGCCGACTCCTTCAATAATGCGGATGTTGGCCTGATGCGGAAGCAACCAGTCAATATCGGTTACGTTAATACCGGCCAGTTCGGCAACTTCTTCGGCAGCCTGTGTCAGGCAGCCGATGGCGCTTTTGAAAACTTCCTTGCCGTTCATAAAGGTAAAACCGGCAGTTTGCGTGCTGGACACGCCACCCTTGCAGTACAGGTTGTCGTACTGGGCGCCGTCCGAAAAGATTTTTGTACTCAGGACGCCGCGGTCAGAAGTGTCTCCTTTACCCTCATAGGCGCGGATAACAACGGCTCCGGCGCCATCTCCGAACAGAACGCAGGTATTGCGATCCGTCCAGTCGGTAACGCGGGACAAGGTTTCGGCACCAATAACCAGAGCCGTTTTAGCCTGTCCCAGACGCAGCATATTGTCTGCCATGGTCAGCGAATAGACAAATCCCGAGCAAGCTGCGGAAAGGTCAAAAGCGGGCACACCATGACGGCAGCCGAGCTTGGCGGCAATTTTGGTGGCAACGGCAGGAAACGTATTGTCCGGCGTTACGGTGCCGACGACAACCAAGTCAAGCTCTTCGGCACCGATGCCGGCGTTTTTCAGCGCCATTTCGGCAGCGTGAAGCGCCAAATCGGAAGTCAGTTCTCCGTCAGCGGCAATATGACGGGATTTAATACCGGTACGTTCGGTAATCCACTCATCGCTGGTTTCTACGATTTTCGCCATATCGTCATTGGTCAATACCTTGGCCGGCTGATAATGGCCGTGGCCGATAATTTCAGATCTAATACACGTCATAAATTGCTTCCTGTGATAATTCATCCAAATCTAATTTTTCAATTTCGCAGCGAATGGTCGAAACAAAGTTCTGTCTGACCAGATTGGCCGCGTTGGAAACGGCAACCGAAAAACCCAGCGCGTCGGTGCCGCCGTGGCTTTTTACGGAAAGTCCGTTAAGGCCGACAAACATGGCGCCATTATAAAGTCTCGGATCCATCGTCTTTTTGACTCTGAGAACGACTCCCATCATGAAAGGCAGGCCGATTTTGGCCAGAAAAGACCCCTTGACCGCATTTTTAATCATGCGGATAACTAGCCGCGCCGTGCCTTCGATGGATTTGAGAGCAATATTGCCGGTAAAGCCGTCGGCAACGATAACGTCGGCTTTGTCATTGGGAATTTCATGCGGTTCGATATAGCCGATGAAGTCAATATTCATATGCGAATTGCGAATCATCTGAGCGGCTTTGTGAATTTCTTCCTTGCCCTTCATTTCTTCGGCTCCGATATTCAGCAGAGCCACGCGCGGGCGGCTTATGCCCAGGGCGCAACGCGCCAGAATATCGCCCATCATGGCAAATTCGGCCAGATTGATGGCGCTGCATTCGGTATTGGCACCAAGGTCGAGCATGACATATTTGCCGTTTATGTGCGGCATGACGCTGACAATGGCCGGACGATGGATTTTCTGAATGGTTTTGAGCACCAGTTTGGAAATAGCCATCAACGCACCGGTATTGCCGGCGGAAACGACAGCCTGAGCCTCGCCTTTGCGCACAGCATCAATCGCCATGTACATGCTGGTGTTTTTGTTGCGGATGACGGAAGACGGTTTGTCTTCGTTGCGGACAACTTCGTCGGAATGGCGGATTTCGCAAACCTTCTGAAGCTGCGGATAATTGCCGAGGGAAGCCCTGATTTTGGCTTCGTCGCCGAACAGCAGAAATCTGACGTCCGGATTTTTCCTGGCGGCAATCGCCAAGCCCTCTATTACGACTCGGGGGGAATTATCTCCCCCCATTGCGTCGATTGAAATGACCAGATTATTTTCAGACAAAACCGGCTCCAATCATATTAGTAAGTTTTAATTATTCGTTGGTTGCCTTCTGTGCAACAACTTCACGACTGTCATACTGTCCGCATTTCGGGCAAACATTATGAGGTCTCTTCAACTCACCGCAGTTCGGGCATTCCATATAGGAATTTGCGCCCAAAGCATCGTGAGAACGACGCATATCGCGGCGGGATTTAGATGTTTTCTTCTTTGGTGTAGCCATTTTCTTATACTCTAGTTTACGGTTATTTTTATTTTCCAGACGTCTTAATAAACCAATTGACTTTTAAAATCAACCGGTATTTTGACATAAGGAAAGCTTTAGTGCCCTTTTATCCAATATTTTATAAATTTGCAAGCATAATTTTTATTTTTTGAGTTTTGCCAAAACACTGAACGGATTCTGGGCTTTGGTCGTCTCCTCGTCAAACTCGGAAACAAATTCGAAAACCTCGCCCTCTTTGCGCGGATAATCTTCCATAACCAAAGCGACCTGCTCAATGGCAATCTGCGCCAAATCTATTTTTCCGTCTTCGACAATGTCGGGGACTTCGGCGTCCATATCCTCATCCAGCAGCGCCTTTTGCTCGCGGTAAGTCATCAGGGTATCGAAAACCATTGCAAACTCCGGTTCATAGACCCGGAAAAAATTTTCAAGGCTTACAACGCTCTGCAGTTCCAGTTCGGCCCGAACCCGTCCCCAGACGTCAAGACGGTGCTCCTTATGTTTCAGCTTAAGCATAATCTCGGCATCGAAACTTCTGACCGACGGCACTTTCAATACTTCGGCCAGATAAAGCAATTCTTTGGCCGAAGCTTTAAGCGTATATTTTTTTTCAAACTGGGAAAGCTCGTCTACAACAATGGGATAAGAAAAAAAATTTTGCATAAATACTTTCCTTATGCTATATAAATGACAATATTTAATGTATATAGCGATAAGGAAGATTAAATGTCAATAAACAAAGTGCTTTTATCAGGACTGTTGGCCTGCTCGCTTTCAGCATGCAGCCGCGACTTGTTTATTTCACATAACGGCAACATGCCGACCAACGAAAGAATCGAACAGGTTAAGGTCGGACAATCAAAAAATCAGGTCAAATCCATTCTCGGCAGCCCGTCTTCCGTTGTTTCCCTTGACAAAAACACCTGGATTTACATGTCTTCCGACATTGAGCGGATTGCTTTTCTGGCGCCTAAAGAAGTCAGCCGCGACGTTTTGACCATTAAATTCGACGAAGAGAACAACGTCATTGATATTGACCGCATGAGCCAGAAAGACGGCAAACAGGTTGCCATCAACGAAGACAGGACAGAAACCATGGGGCAGCAGCAGGGCTTCTTCCGCCGCTTTTTCGGCGGGGTCGGCAGCTATATGCCTTTCCCCGGCGGCAGCCGCGGCCAAAATCTTTAAACCATTCATCAAGCCCCGCAGATGCGGGGCTTTTTTTTAACTTCAGGCTATCTTGACGGATTTTGAAGCCATATCAAATTCATACTGCCCAAAATCGACTATTAAGAGTTTTCCCTTTAGAATATCTAGAATTTTTAGACATATTTTTTTGTTGTGCCATTTAATGTTGACTTTTCCCTCATCATGGTATATATTCATTATTGTGGTGTATTAAAGTGATGAGGTCTCTTTTTTGAGAAATTTCCGTCTTTCTTGGTACACCCATATATTAACGCAGGTTCCGGTTTTTATTGTTTGGGGTGTACCATGTCTTATTCTCGTTGCTTATCTTTATCGGCCTTATTAGCTTCAACTTTTATCACGCCGGTAGCGGCCATGGATTTGACTCTGCTCTCCCCAGACAATAACGCTATACTTGAATACACACATACAAACACACCTGTCCCGGAACCTGCATCTTCTTCCTTTTCCTATAAAACCGCCGCCGTCTGTTTCCTCGGGTTCGGCGAATGCGGTGATGGCTCTTTTAGCAAGAGTGATGAAGATTTTACTGTAGATACTGTTAAACAATGCCAAAATGAAGGATATACAATAATTTCCTGTGCCGCTCCGCAATATCCATCCGGCCAATGTCCTTATAATTCCAACTACTATGCTTCCTGCAAGGACGATACGGCGCGCGCATGCAAAGAAGCAGGTTATGACACAAGCTGCAATGACGGATATATTAAAGACAGTTCTCAGATCTGCCCTTATAACAGCTCTTATTACAAATGCAAATGCAATCCCTGCGACGGCTATGCCTACACGCAGGCTCAGGCAACCGCTGACGGGTATGTTGCCGACGGCAGCTGCAACAGCTGCGGCACGACCAAATACAAACGCAAAAACAATCCCTGCACCGGCTTCCTGACCTGCGAATGCGGCGGTCAAATCGGTACACAGACCTGCAAAAGCGGCTCGGTAACGAAATATGCTGTTTGCAAAACCTGCTGCGAAAACAAATGCTCGGAAACAACCTGCCCCGTCGGATATGTCTGCGAACTGGAAGCCTGTTCCAACAAATACTGTATAACCGGATGCGCGGTTAACTATACCGACTGGTGCACGCAGCCGATAACCGACTGCGGCACGCTGGGGTATACCAAAACCGCCGACCAATGCCCGGACGGATATCTTAAATGTCCTTATGGCGATACAGTCTTTTGTCCAAACGTTCCAATTTGTTCAATTGGTGATATTTTCTATACCGATAACAGCTGCTCCAGTGCGGCTAATTACAACAGTTCCAAAACGGTTCTCGGAATTGTGGTACATACGACCGACAATGGCAAACATGGTCAGATTATGGCGCCGTGGCCGATTGATAAAGATGGAAATAAGAGTAATAGTGCTGTAGCTAATGTAAAGTGGGCAAGTAAAGCTGAAGATGTTGCAGAACTTGCTAGTATTACATCAAAAGAAGCGGCATCAACGGATTATGATAGTTGCGGTAACACGGATATACTTATTTCAATCGGAAATGATAGTGCTTATCCTGCAGCTTGGGCAACGCGGAAATATGCACCGACCACAGAGACGGCCGGCAACTGGTGTCTGCCGGCGGCCGGGATTTTTACAAATATTTATAATAATCAGGACGTTGTTAATAATGCGATAGCAAAAGTGAACGGCGTTACCGGGGCAATGGATTGTTGTACATGGTCATCTACAGAATTCAGCGATTATTCTGCGTGGTCAATGCAGTTTAGTTATGACTATGGTATAGATATCTATGGCTATGGCAAAACAGCGGATAAGATTGTTCGTCCGGTGCTGGAGTTTTAGAAAGGAGAAAGATAATGAGAAAACACAATAAAAACTCCTGTGATTGGATTGCCGGGTCAAGCCCGGCAATGACAACGGCATTGTTGATAACGACGGCTTTGTTCTCCTTTGACGCCCGAGCGATGACGGAAGAATGTGTTGAAGCACCAAGCTGTACGGATCTGGGCTATACCCATACGGCAGAAGAATGCTTAACAGGCTCGGTTAAATGTCCGTGGAATACCGGGCTAGTTTATTGTGAATGCAACGAAGATTATAAGTATCGTTGTGATGACGACAATGAAACGGCAGGAACCGACAAATGCGGCAACTACTATGCCGCTTGTGATTGTGATGACGGCTATATATGGAAAAACGGCGCTTGTGTCTCATCCCGCCCAAGCTGTAATATTGGCTATATTTTCTATACCGATAACACATGTGCTGCAGCGGCTAATCATGACAGTTCCAAAACGGTTCTGGGTATTGTAGTACATGTCAACGATAACGGTGTCGGTGGACAAGTCATGGCACCGTGGCCGATTGATACGAATGGTAATAAAACCAGCAGCAACTCAACGACCATGATCTGGGGTGGTTATGGCACGGATATTTCAAGTCTGCCGAATTATACGTCCAACAGTTCCGCTTCAACAGATTATGACAGCTGTGGCAATACGGACAAGATAGTTGCGCAGGGCAATGCCAGCACTTATCCGGCCGCCTGGGCGGCACGGAAATATGCGCCGACGACGGATACCGCCGGCAAATGGTGCCTGCCGGCGGCCGGTATCATGACCAACATCTATAATAACCAGGATGCTATACAAACAGCGATCTCAAAAGTAGGAGGTGTTTCCTATCCGAGCTGCTGTAACTGGTCTTCGTCGGAGTACTCCAATACCGGCGCGTGGGGCTCTTACCTAGGCACCAGTTACGGTTTGGACTACTACTCTAAGAGCAGCAGCAGCAATCCCTACGTTTGCCCGGTGCTGGAGTTTTAAGAAGGAGAAAGATAATGAGAAAACACAATAAAAACTCTTGTGATTGGATTGCCGGGTCAAGCCCGGCAATGACAACAGCATTGTTGATAACGACAGTTTTGTTCTCCTTTGACGCCCGGGCAACGACCTGCACGGCAACGCCGGAATGTGCTGCACTCGGATATAAATATACGGAAGCAGAATGCGAAAAAGGCGCGGTCAAATGCCCTAACGGCAATAGTTACTATTGTCCCAATCCCCGACTCAAATGCAATATCGGTGATATCTTTTATGTAGACAATACATGTGGTAATGCGGCAAATTATGATGGTTCCAAGATGCCTTTAGGTGTCGTTGTTTATGTTAATGCGAATGGGGTCGGCGGACAAGTCATGGCCCCACGAATTATCAGCGAGGATGGTATTATGACAGACAGCCGCAGCAGTATACTTTGGTCTAGAGAATTTGTAGATATTGCCGGTTTACATAATTATCCAGACCCTAATAATGTAAATGATTACGATAGTTGTAAAAATACGGATAAAATTGTAGCCCAAGGAAATGATTATACGTATCCTGCGGCTTGGGCTACACGAAAATACGCACCGACACCATTGACCGCAGGCAAATGGTGTCTGCCTGCCGCTGGTGTATTAAACAGTTTTTACAATAACCGGAGTTCTATAGAAAAAACATTTAAACAAGTATTTAATAAACTGTATGGAACTGACAGTTTACCGGATAGCTTGTGGTCTTCATCCGTAATGAGCAGTGCTCATGCGTATTTTCTACTTAATGGTAGGCTCGGGGCTAAAGTTAAAAACGGAACAAATGGTAATGTTATTCCTGTGCTGGAGTTTTAGGAAGGAGAAAGATACAGTAAAAACTCCTGTGATTGGATTGCCGGGTCACACGCTCAGCGTGACGCCTATGGTCAGATGTCCGGGCCAAGCCCGAACATGACTATAAGGAAAAAGAAGCCCAAATATGACAGAAAAGAAACAGTTTAAAAGCATCTGCCTTGCGGCAGATGCTTCGGCTTAACAGAAAGTGCTTCTGTTCACACACATACACACACACCACACCTATCTGTTTCATACACCAATATAAGTATAAGCTCAAAACGGCATAAAAGCAACTTTTTTATAAAAAACCCGGCGCAAACCTCCGCAAAACAAAGCCCGGAAAATTATAAGCTTTTGCTAATTCAATCAGAAACCGACGTCAGGTTCCAAACCGTATTCACGCAGAGTTTGCAACAATTCGGCCAGGTAAAGCCTTTCGTTATACAAGACTGCGCCATCGGCCGCGCTGACCTTAAAAGCGTCAACAGCCAATGCAGCTGCCTCTTCCGGGGTTTTGGCCTTCAGATTGTTCAACGAACGGTAAAAATCCTCTTCATCAGGATTCAGGCTTTTGAGATACGAGTTGACATACTGCTCGCTCAAAGCCTGAGACTGAGGACGGACACGGGTAACATATTCGCGAATGGCTCGGGTTTTTATGTCGGTAAAATTCGCGTTGCATTTGGCCAGAAAGATCAGAATTATCAGGTCATCGCGAACCGCTTCAAGCTGTTTGACGTCAATAACGACCGGCGACGGCTTTTTTATCTCCTCGGCCTGTTCGGCGGCAAGACGTCGCGACTGCAGAAAATCCTGATAGAAATTTTGTGCGGAGTAATAATATTTTTCGGTATTGAGATCATATAAATCGCGCACCAGCGCAGCGTCTAACAGTTTGCCCTTTTTCGCGCGGTAAAAATACAGGTCGAAAAACAGCGTACCGTTTTTTTCCCAAGCGTTTTTGACGGCGACATTTTCTTCGGAAACCCGGTTTTTGAAAACAATATGGACCAGCATATTATAAAAATCGAGACTGCAGCTGTTTTCGCTCATCTAATCTCCTTTGACCATCTCGACCAGTTTGCCGACATAGGTTTTAATCGTTTCGACCCTGACGGCATAACTTTGCAAATCGCGTTCGACAAACAGCTTCTGGTCCGGGCGGATTTTGATGACGCCAAACTGTCTGGAAACCCAGTTAATCAGTTTATCCGGCGCTTTGAAAACGTTGTTATGGAAAGTTATCAGAATACCCTTGGCGCCGGCGTCGATTTTTTCGACATTTGCTTCACGGCAAAGCTGTTTGATCTCAACGGTTTTGAGCAGGTTGTCCACTTCTTCGGGAAGTTTGCCGAAACGGTCGGTCAGCTCTTCGCGCATGTCCAAAATGCCGGCTTTGTTCCTGATTTCGCCGATACGTTTATACAATCCCAGCCGCACGCCCAAATCGCGGACATAGGTTTCGGGAATCATAATCGGAATACCGGTGGTAATCTGCGGCGCCCAGTCGGCCGCCTCGTCTTCCCGGCGCTGCCGTTCGCCGCTCTTCTGCCGCATAATCTCCTCTTCCAGCATATGCTGATACAACGCGATGCCGACATCTTTGATATGTCCGGACTGTTCTTCGCCGAGAATATTGCCGGAACCCCGGATATCCATATCGTGGCTGGCCAGCGAAAAACCGGCGCCCAGCGTATCCAGCGCCTGCAAGATATTCAGCCGACGCTCGGCTACCGGCTTAAGTTCCTTTTGCTTCGGCACCGTAAAATAGCAATAACCGCGGACTTTCGAGCGCCCTACCCGTCCCTTGAGCTGATACAGCTGTGCCAGTCCGAACATGTCGGAACGGTGGACTATCATGGTATTGACCGTCGGCATGTCAATCCCGGATTCGATAATCGTGGTTGAAAGCAGCATATCGGCTTTGCCGTCGGCAAAGTCGTTCATCACGTCTTCCAGCTGCTTGACCGGCATTTGCCCGTGTGCGACCAGAATCCTGATGTCCGGCACCAGCGCGCGCAGCTCCTTTTCCATGCCGAAAATATCGGAAACGCGCGGACAGACGAAAAAGACCTGACCGTTGCGGAATTTTTCGCGGTAAATGGCCTCTTTTATCATTACCTTGTCAAACGGCATGACAAAGGTTCGGGCCGCCAGACGGTCAACCGGCGGCGTAGCGATAATACTCAGCTGCTTGACCCCGGTCAGCGACATTTGCAGCGTGCGCGGTATCGGCGTGGCGGTCAGCGTCAGGACATGAACATTCGACTTCAATGCCTTGAGCTTTTCCTTATGCGCAACGCCGAAATGCTGTTCTTCGTCGATAATCAGCAAACCGAGATTGCAGAACTTAATGTCTTTGGACAGCAGCGCATGGGTGCCGATGACTATTTCCACGGAACCGTCTTCCAATCCCTTTTTGGTTTCTGCGGCCTCTTTGGGCGTAACCAGACGGGAAAGCATTCTGACCCGTACCGGAAAACCTTCCATGCGTTTTTTGAAATTGTAATAATGCTGACGCGCGAGCAATGTGGTCGGCACAATCAGCGCCACCTGAGCGCCGGACATTGCCACGGCAAAAGCTGCGCGCAAAGCAACCTCGGTCTTGCCGAAGCCGACGTCGCCGCAAATCAGCCGGTCCATCGGCGATCCCTGATTCAGGTCTTTCAAAACATCGGTAATCGCATTTAACTGATCGTCGGTTTCATTGAAAGGAAAACGGGCGCAGAACTCGTCATACAAACCTTGCGGCGGCACAAAGCTGTCGGCTACTTTCAAGTGGCGTTCGGCGGCGATTTTAATCAGCTTTTCGGCAATGTCGCGGATTTTCTCCTTAACCCTGGCCTTTTTGGCCTGCCATGCCAGCCCGCCCAGCGTATCAAGCTGAATGTTGTCGTCTTCCATGCCGTAGCGCGAAATGACGTCGATATTCTCAACCGGCACGAACAGTTTGGCATCGCCGGCATACAGAATTTTCAGGCAATCATGCGGCGCACCGCCCGCGGTAATGTTTTCCAGTCCCAGAAACCTGCCGATACCGTGTTCAATGTGTACGACCAGTTCGCCGACCGACAGGGACGAAACATCGGCAATAAAGTCTTTGGAAGTAACTTTTTTGGCACTCTTGCGGTTCTGCCGCTCGCCGAGAATATCCTGTTCCGAAACCAGGCACAGGCCGTCGCCGCGGAAGCCGTGCGGCAGGTTCATAACCAGCAGGACGATTTTCTTATGCGCGGCTTTTTTCAGGGCATCGTCCCAATCATCGGCAAAGCCCATATCCTTAATGCCGTATTCGCTCATCAGCGTAAACAGGCGTTCGCGCGAACCGGCGGAATAGCAGCAGACGATGCGCGCCAATTTGGCATTTTCGGACAAATAATCCTTAAGTTCGGCATAAACCTGCGCGGTATTGACGTTTCTGGCATGCGAAAAACTGCGGCCGGGAATAACGCCGGCGTTTATAACCCCTTCGCCTCCGGGAAAACTCATGGACGTAAACCGGAGTGCCCGGCGGTCCTTAACCTTAGCCGAAAATTCGCGCGCGGACAGAAACATCAGCTCCGGCTTGACCGGGCGATAAGTGTCGACTTCGCTGGCCGACTTTATGCCCAGCGCCTCCTGCCTGGCCAGATAATAGTCCATTATGCCGTCTTCCTTGGCCAGCAGAGCATCGTCGACGCTGCGGTCAAGCACGACATGGGCGGCCGGCAGATAATCGAACAGGCTCGGCAGCGGCTCTTCATAGAAAAACGGCAGCCAGTTTTCCATGCCCATATATTTGCGCGAGGCGGAAATCGCCTCATAAAGCTCGTCGCTTTGCGCGGCGGCACCGAAAGCCTCGCGATAAGCGGCACGGAAATTCTTGACGGTATTGTTATCGAGCACCACTTCGCCGACCACCTGAAAGCCATAACTTTTCAGTTCGCCGGTGGTGCGCTGGCTGAACGCGTCAAAAGTGCGGATCTTTTCCACTTCGTCGTCAAAAAGGTCTATACGCAGAGGCTCGGGCGTGCCGACCGGAAAGATGTCGAGGATGTCGCCGCGGACGGCATATTCGCCGGGTTCCATAACCTGTTCGACCCGGTTGTAGCCGTTGACGACAGCATAGTGTACAAAATCGTTGAAGTCGAGCTTGCCGCCAACCCTGATCTCGCGCATGGAATTACGAAAAATTTTGGACGGCGGGAGTTTCTGAATAACGGCGCCGATACTGGCAACTACAATCCGTTTTTTCTTCGGGTTCGGATTTAAGGTCAGAGCGCCGAGAGCCGCTACCCGTTCGGCAACGATGCCGGCATTTGGCGAAACGCGGTCGTAGGGAACCGTGTCCCAGGCCGGAAACTTAAGAACCTCAACATCAGGCGCCACGTTTTTCAAAAGCTCGGCCGTGCGCTCCAGACTGAGGCCGTCGCTGACAATGTAGAGAATATCCTGTTTGGACGAGCGCAGCAAATCGCGGAGCAGAAAGGCGTCATACCCCTCGGCTACCGCAGAAAACGTATAATCCGCAAGTTGTTCAATGTCTGCGTGCATTTGGCAATCTTATCATTTACTATTTGAAATAAAATATATACAATATGCGCATTATAGCAACCTTTTTCTTGAGGAATAATTAAGAAACCATGCGGCCGCCGCTTTTATATCCGCTGTTTGCGGGAATCGAAAATCTGAACGGCATCGGCGAAAAAACCGCCAAACTGGTGCGCAATCTGGCCGGGGACAAAATCGTCGACCTGTTGTGGCATCTGCCCTCCTCGATTATCGACCGGCGCTATTCGCCCAGACTTGCGAACGCCCGCATCGGTTCCATCGTTACGGTAAAAATCAGAGTTCTGGAGCATATTGAACCCAAGCTCAAAAAACTTCCCTACAAAATCGTCTGCACCGACGGCAGCGAAGAGATTACCCTAAGCTTTTTTCACGCTTATCCGGAAACGCTGAAACGCAATCTTCCCGAAGGCAGCGAGCGGGTCATCAGCGGCAAGCTGGAAAGCTTTAACGGCAGTTTGCAGATGAGCCACCCGGACTATGTCGGGCGTCCGGAAGAGATGGACCGGATTAAGACCGTCGAAGCCGTTTATCCACTGACCGGCGGCATTACCAACAAAATGATAAACAAATATATCCGCCAGGCGCTGGCCCGGGTTCCGAAAATGCCGGAATGGCTGGACGAACATTACCGGCAGGCCGAAGACCTGCCCGCTTTCAACGAAGCGCTGGCCGCCGTACACAATCCTCAATCGGATGCGGACATTCTGCCTTCGGCGCCGGCGCGCCGGCGGCTGGCCTATGACGAAATGCTGGCAAACCAGCTGGCTCTGGCACTGGTTCGCGAAAAAGTCAAAAAACAGCAGGGACGCGAAATCAGGGGCAACGGGCTTCTGCGTAAAAAAATTCTCGAAAGGCTGCCGTTTGAACTGACAGAATCTCAGGAAAAGGTCTTAAAGGAAATCTTTGCCGACCAGGCTTCGCCCTACCGCATGCTCAGGCTTTTGCAAGGCGACGTCGGCAGCGGCAAAACCATCGTGGCGCTGATGTCCATGCTGAATGCGGTTGAATGCGGCACACAGGCCGCGATTATGGCGCCGACCGAAATTCTGGCCAAACAGCATCTGGAAACCATGCAGCCGCTTTGTGAAGAAATCGGCATCCGCGCCGAGCTGCTGACCGGGCGGATTAAAGGCAAAGCGCGCGCCAGAATTCTGGAAGACCTTGAAGCCGGAAAAATTGACATTCTTATCGGTACGCACGCGCTGTTCGTGGAGGCTGTTACTTTTAAAGACCTGGCCTGCGTCGTCGTCGACGAACAGCACCGTTTCGGCGTCCATCAGCGCCTGGCGCTTTCGGACAAGGGCAACAAACCCGACATTCTGGTCATGACGGCAACGCCAATTCCGCGGACGCTGGTGCTGACCGCTTACGGCGATATGGAATATTCCAAAATCGACCAGCCGCCCAAAGGCCGCAAACCGGTCGATACCCGGGTACTGCCGATTTCCAAACTGCAGGACGTCGCCGCGGCGCTCAAACGCAAAATCGAACAGGGCTGCCGCGCCTATTGGGTCTGTCCGCTGGTGGAAGAATCGGAAAAAGTTGATCTGGCCGCCGCCGTCGAGCGGTTTGACACGCTGCGAAAAATTTTCGGCGGCGAAGTCGGACTGGTGCACGGCAAAATGAAAGAAAAGGAAAAAGACGCGGTTATGGAGCGTTTTAAGGCCGGCGAACTCAAGGTTCTGGTTGCAACGACAGTTATTGAAGTCGGCGTCAATGTCCCTGAAGCCACGGTTATGGTCATTGAACACGCCGAGCGTTTCGGACTGGCGCAGCTGCACCAGCTGCGGGGCCGCATCAAACGCGGCTTTCAGGCCTCGACCTGCATTTTGCTTTACTCCTACCCGCTGAGCGACACTTCCCGGGAAAGGCTGAACATCATGCGCGAAACCGAAGACGGTTTTCTGATTGCCGAAAAAGATCTGGAACTGCGCGGCGGCGGCGAAATTCTCGGCACCAGGCAGTCGGGTTTCTGCGAATTTCGCATCGCCGACATGAACGAGCACAAACATCTGCTTTATACCGCCAACAAAGACGCGCAGATGATTGTGGCGCAGGATGAAAAGCTGTCGACGCCGCGCGGCGAAGCACTGCGGATTTTACTTTATCTGTTTGAGCGCGACGAAGCCGTCAAAACTTACCAGCAATAATACTTGAGACAAAAATAAATTACGTGTCAAGAATTGTTGACTTTTGTTCTTAAAGAGATTATCATAGATACTGATAGGTGTGATGTGAACTGCGATTTGGCAGCCTGACAAGGCTGTGTCATCGCCGACGTTTTTGCACACCTCTGCCCTTGCAGGCGCTGTCTTTCGTTAACTTGTTTGAGGTGTGTCATGTCTTATTGTCGTCTCTGTTTATTTGCCGCTTTGATTGGCGGAATGTTTGTCCGAACCGATGCGGCAGTTCGGGCGGCGGAAAAGAGCATGACGCTCTCTCAACCCGTTAATGCACATTTCAACACACTATCCACACCCATGACAACGCCTGCGCCTCTTTTTGCAGACATAAACAATTCTTATCAGACCGCAAGCATTTGTTTTATCGGTTTCGGGGAATGCGGCGACAATACCGACTTCAGCAAAAGCGATGACGGATTTTCCCTGCCGGACTGCGCTTCCATCGGCTATCCGCTGACATCATGCACGCCGCCCGGATATCCCGACAAGTTCTGCCCGTACGACAGCAGCTATTTTGCCGCCTGCCGCGAAAACCGCCCCAAAGCATGTGCCGACGCGGGTTATGTTACAAATTGCAGCAAAGGCGAAATTCTCGACCCCGATGCGCTTTGCCCCCATGACGGATCCTACGGCAACTGCATATGCAACCCCTGCAGCGGTTACGACTATACCTATGAAGAAGCCACCGAAAAAGGCTACGAAGTCGACGGCGAGCCCTGCGACAGCTGCGGAACCCTGAAATATAAACGGGAACCTGCCGAATGCCGCGGATATCTGGTTTGCAACTGCGGACCCGAAATCGGTTCGCCCAGCTGTCAGAGCGGTACGCTTGAACTGTTTGAGACCTGTCAGGAATGCTGCGACAACAAATGTACGCTGGACAAATGTCCGGAAGGCGCCATCTGCACGTTGGAAGACTGTTCCGGCAAATATTGCGCAATCGGCTGCGCCACAGGTCTGGCCGACGCGGAAAACTACTGGTGCAACGGGGCGCTGTGGTACTGGCTGCCGCAGCCGGCAACCTGTCAACAAACAGAAAATTAATCAGAGAACTGAGGAGAAAAACCATGTTTAATCCAGAAAAGAAAATCGGCGCGAGCCTGCTGGTTTTGGGGATGATGATTTCCGGCCGGGCCATGGCTCAGGCCGAAACAACGCCGACCTGCGTCAAGGCGCCGACCTGTGAAGAACTCGGCTATGACAAAGTTGCTTCCGACTGCGGCGAACTGGCCAAACTTCGCTGCCCCTTTGACCCGGACAAGTATTTTTGTACCGCCTATACCGACCAAAACGGTAAAAAACTGGCGGAAATCGGCGATTTCGTATATGTTGACGCAATTTCGGCAGAACCGATTTCGGGCCGTATTCCGGTCGGTATCGTTTATGACCTCAGCGGCAAGATGATGTCCATTGCGCAATTTACCGGTTCAACATCAAGCCAATGCGCCAGTTATACGACGGACGGCACCAGCGGCTGGAGTCTGGCCAGCATGGAAGATATGGGCTTAATTAAAGCCAATGTTGACAAAATAAACGCCCAATTGGCGAAAATTCCGAATACAAAAAAAATTGAAACGGCAAAGCAATCAGGCGGAACATCATATGAAGAAGATCTTTCTTGTGTTTGGAAAACCAGTGATGGCCATGCTTGTATGAAAAAAGATACGGCCATAAACGGAAGCGCTTCTTGTTGTGATATGAGTAATGCAAATACGTTTCCCAACTATATCAAACATGCGCTCTGTGTGCGGTCATTCGGCAGCGGCGGTGCCGGTAATGATCCGACTCCGACGACTTATAAAGTTGGTGATGTTTATACCGATGATAAGGGTAAGGCTATCGGCACCGTCTTTGAAATTGATAGCGGCGGTACCCATGGCCGAATTCTATCTCGTACTTCCCGTACCGGTACACAGGTTCAGGCTATTGAATACTGCGACAGCCTTAATTCTACGACCGGCCTTATCTGGGGGTTACCAACCCATCAGCAGATGGTTACAGTATGTGAGAAGAATATTTCCGGGTATTCTAGAAGTTCTACTTATTGGACAGGAACTGGTAATAGTGGTCAAGCGTATTATTTGGGTTCTTGTGGTGGTTACTCTGGCAATACTGTTAATCTTACACCCGAAAGTAACAATCCTTACTTCTGTGCGGCGGCGTTCTAAGTCGGTTGAAGCAAAGCCCTCTCAAATGAGAGGGCTTTTTTGTATGACTTTTTCTCTTTACTGCCATTTCCGGTTTGTACATATTTTTTCAGGTCATCCCCGGCCGGCACGCAGTGCCTGACCCGGGGATTTCTAGCTTCCCGTGTGTAAATTCCCAACTACGTTGGGCCCCTTTCGTCCCGTAGGCCTCGAACTTCGCTTACAGCTTGTTCTCGCCAACTATCGACTCCAAGCACGGAAATGACAGTTAAAAGAAAAAAGTCAAGCCGAGGATGACACAGAGGGAAGAGCTGCTTCCCACGCTGCGTTTAAACTTTAGAAGTTATAGTTCATTGACGCAGCCAGAATATGAATATCGTTTTCATAATCGGCACGCAGCGAACCGCGGGCAGTATCGCCGTCATGGAAACCGTTCAGCTTAACCTTGCCCTTATCGGCACGAATGTAAGTATAACCGACGTTAAACGTCCATTTGTCATCGTATTTATACTCGACACCGGCCGAATACCACAAGCGGTCGGCATCGGGAATGCGCGGCGTACGGTATTCCTGTCCAACGGCGCTCTGGTCGACGGCAAAACCGGCGCGGAGCTTCCACTGGTCATCAACCTTATAGCTGGCACCGATTGAGTAAAAAGTGGTGTCTTTCCATTTTTCCTGCGTAACGTTGTCCAGCCCCTTGTCGCCCTTGATGCGCAGTTCTTCAAACGAAGACCAGTAAGTGCGTCCGAACTCGGCCATGACCGCCCATTTGTCATTGATGTCGTGATAAGCGCCAATCGTCAGGTTGGCCGGCGTGGTCAGACGCGCGGAAATATCCTGGCTGGCCAGATCGCGCATCAGTCCGTCAAATTCAATGTCGCCTTTCAGCTTATGTTTAATCTGGCTGCGGTAACCGATACCGAAACGGGTCTGCGGGGTCAGCTCGTACAAAGCGCCCAGCTGATAACCGATGTCAAAGGTATCGCCTTCCAGTCGCGCCTTGTCTTCGACGCCCGGTAAGACACCGCCGGTATAAGGATTGGGCACGCGGACGCCGTTACGTAATGTCGCCTTGATGTACTGCATCTGGAAACCGGCACCGAGCGAAAGTTCATCGGTGGCTTTGTAAGCGACCATCGGGGTCAGCGTTACCGTCGTTACCTTGGACAAAGTCCCGTGAAAACGGCCGGCCCAGAGATCGTTGTATTTGGTTATCATGCCATAGGGAACATTCAGCGACAGGCCGAGGGTAAAACGGTCGTCCAGCTGTTTGGACATATACATTGCCGGCGCAACGGCAGAATGAACAATATCGCCGGTATAGCCGGAATCCTGAAAGCCCGGAAAGTCGTCGCCGGGGATAACCGTGTCGGCATGCGCCCTTTTGGCACGGGAACGCGGTGCAATCCAAGTACCGCCGACGGAAATTTTGGTGCCTTTGTGGCGGGTCAGCCCGGCAGGGTTAAAGAATGAATAGGAAATGTCTTCCGCTCCGGCAGTAGCTCCCGCAAAGGCATTGCCCTGGGCGGCGGCGGACTGTTCCTTGAGGTTGAAACCGGAAGCAAGGGCATCGGAACAGACAAGAACGGTCCCGACGGCAGTCAAAGTCAAAAGTTTTTTCATAAGTCACACTTTGAGTTGTTGATACATCGCAACATAATGTATGCAGTTCTGCCGTCCGTAACGTAACAATTTGTAACAATCGACAGAAAAGGATGTAATAATTGTTCACAATATGTTACTGATTTCCCTTGTATAACTTCGTATGTTAAAAATCAATCCTTTATTTATCCCCCTCTGGACAAAGCGCAACTTATTATTCTAATTCAATACATTATATATTGTTTTTTAAGCGGCGCGGGAACCTCTCCAAATTATACCTTTACAAAATTTGAGGTTTTTGGTTACATAAGGTATTATTTGTCAATTTCGGAGATTTATATCTTGAAGGACTTCGTACGTTTCTGCCTGAGACTTTTTTTCAGGTGCTTTAAGGTCAGATGCCATATCGACTTTAATGAAAAACATCTGCCCAAAAAAGGCGTTTATGTTTCCAACCATGTTTCTTTTCTCGATCCCGTTCTGTTGTTTGCGTTTCTGCCCGGAAATCCGGTTTTTGCGCTGAACGGCCATCTGTACCGCAAGCGCTGGATACGATTTTTCATGCGTACGGCAGACATCGTGCCTTTTAACCCGATTGAACCGGGCGACCTGAAAAAAATGATTGCAACGGTCGACAGCGGCCGGCTCTGCGTGGTTTTCGCCGAGGGGCGCGTAACCGAAAACGGCGGCCTGATGAAGATTTATGAAGCGCCCGGCCTGCTTGCGGACAAGGCCAAGGCGCCGATTATTCCGGTTTGGATCAACGGCCCGCAGTACGGTTATTTTTCCAAGACCAAAGGCAGGCTGCCGCACCGGCCGCTGCCGAAAATGAAAATCACAATCGGCAAGCCCCGCAGTTTTAAGCTCAAAGACGAACTGCGCCGCCAGCGCGACCATATCAGCAACGAAGTATATATGATTTTGCGCGAAATGTCTTTCGAATGCAATTACAATCCGAACATTTCGCTTTTTGCGCAGCTGATGAAAACCGCCAAGGTTCACTCCAAAAAAGGCCTCTACAAACGCCCCTACTTCGTTGAAGACGTTCAGCGCGTGCCCAACACCTACAAAGACATTATCATCAAATCGTTCGTACTCGGCAAATATTTTAAGCGCCACACGCCGCAAGGCGAGCCCGTGGCTTTGCTTCTGCCCAACTCGATTGCCGCGGTGTGCGCGTTTTTCGGACTTTCGGCCTATGAGCGCATACCGGTCATGCTGAACTTTTCGGTCGGCGCCAAAAACATGGCCTCCATGTGCCGCACGGCGGAAGTGCGCATGGTTATTACGTCGTCGACATTTATCAAAACCGCCAAAATGGAAAGCGTGATTGAGGTTCTGAAAGCCAACGGACTGAAAATCGTTTATCTGGAATCCCTGCGCAAGGAAATCGGCCTGTGGAGCAAAATCAACGCCTATCTGCGTTACAAAATCAAACGCGTTCCGCACAAGGACGGCGGCAACAAAAAAGCGGTCATTTTGTTTACCTCCGGTTCCGAAGGCGCGCCGAAAGCCGTGGTTCTGAGCCATGCAAACATCATTTCCAACATCAAGCAGATGTCGGCGATTGAAACCATCAACACCACAGATACGGTATTTAACGCGCTGCCGATGTTTCACAGTTTCGGCCTGACGGTGGGCACGCTGTTCCCGCTGCTTGAAGGCGCCAAGCTGTTTTTGTATCCGTCACCCCTGCACTACCGCATCGTGGCGGAAATCGTCTACGAGATCGGCGCGACGATTATGTTCGGCACCGACACGTTTTTCCGCGGTTATGCAAAAATCGCGCATCCGTTCGACTTTCATAACGTCCGTTTCATGTTCGGCGGCGCGGAAGCGGTCAAACCCGACACCCGCAACATGTGGATGGAACGTTTGGGCATCAGGGTTCTGGAAGCTTACGGTTCGACCGAATGTTCGCCGGTGGTTACCGCCAACAACCGCATTTTCAACCGTTTCGGCTCCATCGGCAAGCTGCTGCCGGCCATAAAGTACCGCATTGAACCGGTGGAAGGCATTGAAAAAGGCGGCGAGCTGGTCATCAAAGGCCCGAACATCATGATGGGTTACATCATGCCCGAACATCCCGGAAAGCTGGTGCCGCTGGAAGACGGCTGGTATCATACCGGCGACGTGGTTGAGATTGACGAAATCGGCTTCGTCTACATCAAAGACCGGATTAAGCGTTTTGCCAAAATCGGCGGCGAGATGGTTTCGCTGAACGCCGTGCACGAAATGGTCTGCAAAGCCTACGAGTGGATGGGCGCCGAATTTCAGTACGGCATTGTCGCCGTGCCGCACGAGAGTAAAGGCGAGCAGATTGTTCTGGTAACCAACAACAATCAGGTTACGCAGGACGTTTTGCACTCCTACATCAAAAACAACGGCATGTCGGAGCTGTTTCTGCCGCGGGTTATCCTCTATAAGGACAAGCTGCCCGTATTCGCGACAGGAAAAGCCGACAACGTGACGCTAAAAAAAGAAGTCATGGAAGAGCTGGGGATAATTTCCGCCGCAGCATAAGCAAAAAAAGCCCCTTTAAAGGGGCTTTTGTTTTTCCGGCGGGTCAAATGTAACAATTCGTAATTTTATTTGGTTTGTCAAACCGTGCCGAAGATTCAAAGATAAAAGCAGTTAAACAACTGCGGAGATTTGAATATGAAACACGGAAAGAATTTTACGCTCGGCGAATATGTGATTATCAAAAAGCCGGAACTGGTCGAAGTCGGCAACAATGTGCGCATTGCCGACTTCTGCCGCATTTCGTCCGCCTGCGTCATCGGGTCGGACTGCGAGATTGCGCCCGGCACCTACATTGCCGGCGGCGACGGCAAATATACCTTTGAAATGGGCGACTGCTCCAGTCTGGCCGCCGGCGTCAAGGTCTGGCTCAGCAGCAACGACTACGTCAACGAACTGGTTACGCATTCCATTCCCGAGGTCAAGGAGATTCAAGGCAACGTCCGGCTCGGAAAATACACCGGCGTCGGCACCAATTCGGTCATCATGCCCGGCAACGACATTCCGGAAGGCGTCAGCATCGGAGCGCTCAGTTTCGTACCATCCAATTACAAGTTTGAACCGTGGACGGTTTATGCCGGCCGCCCCATCCGCCCCATCAAAAAGCGCAACAAAGAAAACGTTATTAAAACGCTGCGCAAAGCCGGTTATCTGAAGGACTGACAAGATGTGCGGCTTAATCGGATATATCGGAAACAATGCCGTCGCGCCGACGCTGCTGTCCGGACTTAAGAGTCTGGAATACCGCGGATACGATTCCGCCGGCATCGCCTTAAACGACAATAACGAAATTGACGTGTTCAAAGCGGAAGGAAAGCTTGAAAACTTAAGAAAACTGCTGGAAGCGCCAACCTGCAAAAGGTTTGCGCCGCGGCTCGGCATCGGACACATCCGCTGGGCAACGCACGGCAAAGCCACAACCGCAAACGCGCATCCTCACCTTTCCAACGACGGCAGGCTGGTACTGGTACATAACGGAATTATTGAAAACTATCAGGAACTGCGCCGCATGCTTGAGGCCGAAGGATTTGTCTTTCATTCCGAAACGGATACCGAAACGGCGGTACATCTCATAGACCGCGAATATAAAAAACGCGGTTCGCTGGAAGAAGCCGTCATTGCCGGCGTCAAACAGCTTTGCGGCGCCTTTGCCTTCTGCATTATGCACAAAGACGAACCGGACAAAATTATTGCCGTGCGCCAAAACGCACCTCTGATTATCGGTCTCGGACAAGGCGAAAACTTTATTGCCAGCGACATTCCGGCGATTATCGGCAAAACGCGAAACATAATTCACCTGGCGGACGGCGAGTTGGCCGTGGTGCGCCGGGAAAGCGTCGAAGTCAAAAACCTCAACGGCGAAAACGTCATTAAGCCGGTCGAGGAAATTGAGTTCTCGCCCGATGTCATCAGCAAACTCGGCTACAAGCATTTTATGCTGAAAGAAATCAACGAGCAACCGGACATTCTGCGCAAATGTCTGGCCAACCACCTCCCCGCTCCCGACGCGCCGATTTCCGTCGGGGACGCGCCCCTGAATCCGGACGTCGAAAAAATTAAGAATATCTGTATCATTGCCTGCGGAACATCTCTGCATGCCGCAATGTACGCACGCACTCTGTGGGAAGAATGGCTGCAACTGCCGGTATGCGTTGAAGCCGCCAGCGAGTACATTTACCGCCGAAACCTGACGGACGAAAACACGCTGGTCATCGGTATTTCGCAGTCCGGCGAAACAGCAGACACCATCAGCGCCATCAGACAAGCGAAAGAAAAAGGCGCGCAGCTGCTTGTGCTGACCAACCGTCCCGATTCAAGCATTGTCCGCTGCTGTGACAATGTGGTTCCGCTCAATGCCGGCATTGAGGTCAGTGTGGCGGCGACCAAGTCATATACGGCTCAGTTGGCTGCCCTGTACTGGCTGGGGCTGTATCTGGCCGAACAAAAATCATCTCTCGACGGCAGGGTGTTGTCGGAAATGAAACGGGATTTGCTGCTGCTTCCGGCTCAAACCGAAGAAATTTTGAGTCACAGCGCAGATATTCAAAAACAGGCGCGCAAACTTTGCAAATTTCGCAGCTTTGTGTATATGGCCCGCGGCATTAATCTGACCTGTGCCCTTGAAGGGGCGCTGAAGCTGAAAGAAATCAGCTATATCAACGCCAATGCCTACGCGGCGGGAGAACTCAAACACGGTCCGATTGCCCTACTGGACGAAAACATGCCGGTAATGGCGGTTCTCGGACCCGGCGCAACCCTGCCGAAAATGATTTCAAACTGTATGGAGGCCAAAGCCAGAAACGCGCCTCTGGCCGCCGTCATTTCCGAAAAAGAAGCTGCGGCGCCGGAACTGTTTGATTATCTGATTAAGGTACCGCAGACAAACGCTTCGCTGTTTCCGATACTGGCAAACATCCCTTTGCAGCTGTTGGCTTATTATATTGCCGACGCGCTTGGGCGGGAAGTCGATCAGCCGCGGAATCTGGCAAAGTCGGTCACGGTTGAATGACGGCAGCCCGCTTACTTTTTTATTTTGTCATTGCCGGGCGCAGCGTGGGGAGCAGCTCCGGTGAAGCTGCGAGGCGGCTGCGGTGCAGTCCTGTTGGCGAGCGGTCGAGCGATAGCGAAAACCGCAAGGCTTACAGGACAAACTTGGGAAGCATAACTTGACCATCTCCCCCTTGTTATGTTCGGGCTTGACCCGACAATCTCTCGGACATCCATGAAAAAAGGCGTTGCAAAATAGCTTTTAGCCTTTATAATCATTTTTGCTTGCGGCAAGGTTTGTCGTAGGCGGAGATTGAACCCTCCTTATAGAAAATAAGAACCTCCTGTGAGGGAGGATGATGCGATATAAGCCGCTTTTGCGGACGAATTAGCATACTGTTTCTATACAGGGTTCAACATCCTCCGCCTTTTCCAAACGAAAGGGCGGTTTTGTTTTTAACAAAACATGAAGGAGTTGAACATAATGGCAACCAAAAACCACGAAATTATCAGAATCAGGAACGGCATTGCCCGCCAGCTGCGCGATACCCGAATCAGCGCGCACCTGTCGCTGGCACAGGTCGAAAAGCTGTCCGGCATTCCGGCCAATATTATCGACCTGTTGGAAGTCGGCATCAAACCGGTCGACCTCGGCCATCTGCACCAGCTGGCCAAAGCCTACGGCAAGGCGGTCAAAATTACCCTGATATGAAAAAAGCCCTGCGATTGCGGGGCTTTATGCTTATTTTTCCTTATTTCCGAAAGTGGTCAGATAATCGATTATCATCTGATAATAAGCCTTGTCTTCATCATAGATGGCGGCGTCGCGTTTGGCCGTGGCTTTTTCGACGTCCGTATTTTCGTAAGCAACAACCTTTTCGGTCGAAATGGCGCAGCGGTTGCGGGCAATATCGGCAATGCCGCCTTTGATGAAGTAGCGTTCGGTTACTTTATCGGCCTTGTCCAGCACCTGCACCAGCCCGTTGCGCAGTTGAACCAACGTCGGCGCGCGGTCAACCAAAACCGTCAAATCGCCCTTAACGCCGGGAACAACGATTTTCGGCGCCATGGCCGTACGATACACTTTGTATGGGCGCGATATTCTGAAGATAATGCCTTTTTCCATCTTTTAACCTCTTTTAAGGAAACGGAAGAAACCGCTAAGCGGCTTCCTCCTCCATTTTCTTGGCTTTCTCGAGCACTTCCTCAATGGTGCCGACCATATAAAAAGCCTGCTCAGGAATATGGTCATACTTGCCTTCCAGAATACCCTTGAAGCCTTTAATCGTATCTTCCAGTTTGACGAAGACGCCCGGCGTACCGGTAAAGACCTCGGCAACATGGAACGGCTGCGACAGGAACTTCTGAATACGGCGGGCACGGGCAACCGTCAGCTTATCCTCTTCCGACAGTTCGTCCATACCCAGAATGGCGATGATATCCTGCAGCGACTTGTATTTCTGCAAAACTTCCTGCACCTGGCGCGCAACCTGATAATGCTCTTCGCCGACGACGGTCGGGTCCAGCACGCGGCTGGTCGAATCAAGCGGGTCAACCGCCGGATAAATGCCGAGTTCGGCAATCTGGCGCGACAGGACGGTGGTTGCGTCCAAGTGGGCAAAAGTTGTTGCCGGCGCCGGGTCGGTCAGGTCGTCGGCCGGAACGTAAACCGCCTGAACGGAAGTAATTGAACCGTTTTTGGTAGAAGTAATACGTTCCTGCATGGCACCCATGTCTGTGCCCAAAGTCGGCTGATAGCCCACGGCGGACGGGATACGGCCCAGCAGTGCGGAAACCTCGGAACCGGCCTGTGTGAAACGGAAAATGTTGTCAACAAAGAACAAAACGTCCTGATGTTCTTCGTCGCGGAAATATTCGGCCTGAGTCAGACCGCTCAGAGCCACGCGGGCACGGGCTCCCGGCGGTTCGTTCATCTGACCGTAAACGAGAACGGTTTTGGATTTGCCCCCCTTGAGGTCAATAACGCCGGATTCAATCATCTCGTGATACAGGTCGTTGCCTTCGCGCGTTCTTTCGCCGACACCGGCAAAGACGGAATAGCCGCCGTGACCTTTGGCGATGTTGTTAATCAGCTCCATAATCAGAACGGTCTTGCCGACACCGGCACCGCCGAACAAACCGATTTTGCCGCCTTTGGCATAAGGCTCAAGCAGGTCGATGACCTTAATGCCGGTCGTCAGAATCTCGGTTTCGGTCGACTGGTCGACAAAAGCGGGCGCCGGACGATGTATCGGAAACTCCGTTTTTGATTTTACCGGGCCGAGACCGTCGACAGGTTCGCCGATGACGTTGATGATGCGGCCGAGAAGTTCGGGACCGACGGGAACCTGAATCGGGTGTCCGGTATTGACGACTTCCAAACCTCTGACCAAACCGTCGGTCGTATCCATGGCAATGGTGCGAACAACGCTCTCACCCAAATGCTGGGCAACTTCAAGCACCAGTTTTTTGCCGTGGTTGTCACATTCCAAAGCGGTCAGAATGTTCGGCAGTTCGTCGACATTCTCAAACTTAACGTCAACAACCGCGCCCATAACCTGCGAAATATGGCCGAGCTGACCGGTTCCCCGCTCTTTTTTCTCAATCTTTTTAACCTTGGCGGCAGCGGCCTTTTCTTCCTTTTTCAGTTCCTTAATCGACTTGGCGTCAAATTCGGCAACACTCGCGGCCTTTTTTCTGCCGGCCGTTTTTTTCGGAGCGGCCGTCTTTTTGGCCGGAGCTTTTGCCGCTGTTTTCTTTTCAGTCATTAATCTCTCCTTTAATCATCACTTAAAGCGCTTCGGCACCGGCGATAATTTCTATCAGCTCGGTGGTAATTGCCGTCTGGCGAATTCGGTTATAGCGCAGGGTTAAACCGGAAATCATGTCTTTGGCATTGCGGGTGGCGTTGTCCATTGAAGTCATGCGCGCGCCGTGTTCGGATGCCTGACTGTGTACAATCGCCTGAAACAGGCTGCTGCGGAAAAGAAGCGGCAGAAGGCCGTCCAGTATTTCCAGCAAGCCCGGTTCATAATCGTAAAAAGCGCCCTTGTAGACATTGACCGGCGCATGCAGGCGATTATATTCAAAATCTTCAATCTGCACCGGGAACACCTGCCTGACGACGATTTCGCGGTTGATGGCCGAGCGAAAACGGCTGGAAACGGTTTCGCAGACGTCAAATTCGCCTTTGGCATACATATCCAGAACCCGCTGTCCCAAGTCGACGGCCTCATAATATTTAGCGCCTTTTCTGGCAATCCCCTCAATCGTATCGACAATCATGCCCGCATATTTGCGTTTGAGAATGTCACGCCCCTTTTTGCCGATGCACAGGATTTTGACGTTTTTGCCGCCACCAAGAAGTTCTTCAATCCGCTTTGAGGCTTCGCGCGCCACATTGGAATTGTAGCTGCCGCAAAGGCCGCGGTCGGAAGTAAAGACCAGCAGCAGATAGTTTTCGGCTTTGCCGCTGCCGCGCATCAGCTCGGGATAGACAAAACGGACGTTTTTCTTCTGCTCTTCCTGCCGGAGTTCAAAAAGGACACGGTTTGCCGAGGCTAAAATATTGTTGTTGTAGAACCGGCACTTTTCGATTAAACCCTGGGAGCGCCGCAGACGGGCTGCGGCGACCATCTTCATTGCCGAAGTGATTTTCTCCGTGGATTTAATCGTTTCGATTCTGGTTCTTAATTCTTTTAAGCCCGCCATCGTTTTTCCTTACGCTGCTTTTTCTTCACCGATAAATTCGTTCAGAAAACCGTCGAAAAATTCGGTAAGTTTCTTATCCAATTCTTCGGAGATAACCTTTTCTTCGCGAATCTGTTCCAAAAATTCCGGACGGGAAGCCTTGACGGCAGCCAGAGCCTTTGCTTCAAAAGACTTGACCTCGCCGACCGGTATCTTGTCCAGATAGCCGCGGACACCGGCGAAAATGGCAATAACCTCTTCGGCAACCGGCATCGGATGATAAACCGGCTGTTTCAGCAGTTCGGTCAGTCTTTCGCCGCGAGCCAGCAGATTTTTGGTCGACTGGTCGAGGTCGGAGGCAAACTGCGCAAAGGCGGCCATTTCGCGGTACTGCGCGAGTTCCAGCTTGATTTTTCCGGCTACCTGTTTCATGGCCTTAATCTGGGCGGCGGAACCGACGCGGCTGACGGAAATGCCGACATTTACCGCCGGGCGGACGCCCTGATAAAACAGGCTGGTTTCCAAGAATATCTGACCGTCGGTAATCGAAATGACGTTGGTCGGAATATAGGCGGAAACGTCGCCGGCCTGCGTTTCGATGACCGGCAGAGCGGTCAGAGAACCGGCACCTTCGGCATCGTTCATTTTGGCGGCGCGCTCAAGCAAACGAGAATGCAGATAGAAGACGTCGCCGGGATAAGCTTCGCGCCCAGGCGGACGACGGAGCAGCAGCGACATCTGGCGGTATGCCGTGGCCTGTTTGCTCAGGTCGTCATAGAAGATGACGGCGTGCATGCCGCGGTCGCGGAAATACTCGCCCATGGCACAGCCCGAATAAGGCGCGATAAACTGCATCGGCGCAGGGTCGGAAGCGGTAGCGGCGACAACGATGGTATAATCCATGGCGCCGTGGTCTTTCAGGGTTTTGACAACCTGAGCAACGGTAGAACGCTTCTGTCCGACCGCGACATAAACGCAGTACATTTTCTCCTTTTCGGACTTGGCCTGTTCGTTAATATGCTTCTGATTGATGATGGTGTCCAAAATAATGGCGGTTTTGCCGGTCTGGCGGTCGCCGATTATCAGCTCGCGCTGGCCGCGGCCGATCGGGATCAGAGAATCGACGATTTTAAGGCCGGTCTGCATCGGTTCGTGCACGCTTTTCCGCGGAATGATACCCGGAGCCTTCACTTCGGAATAGCTGAACTCCTTCGCCTTTATCGGGCCTTTGCCGTCAATCGGCTCGCCAAGCGCGTCGACGACGCGGCCAAGCAGTTCCTTACCGACCGGAACGCTTACGATTTTGTCGGTGCGCTTGACGGTGTCGCCTTCCTTAATCTGCTGGTCGGAACCGAAAATAACGACGCCGACATTGTCTTCCTCAAGGTTAAGAGCCATTCCCTTAACGCCGGATTCAAACTCGACCATTTCGTTAGCCTGAACCTTATCCAACCCGTAAATGCGGGCAATACCATCACCGACGGACAAAACGCGGCCGACTTCCGAAACGTCGACATCGACATCAGATTTGGCAATTTTATCCTTAATAATGGAAGATATTTCGCTTGCGTGTACAGACATTATTGTCCACCTTTCATTACTAATTCCAGACGATTCAGCTTAGATTTGAGCGAATCATCAATCATATTCGAGTTAAACTTTATCACCAGACCGCCGAGAAGTTCAGGCTTAATCTCGTATTTAACCACAACTTTCCGGGAAAGCATCTTTTCCAGATTGGCGCGGAGCTTTTTGTCCTGCGCGGCAGAAAGCTCCCTGACCGTTCCGACTTCGACTTCGGCAATGTCATGCCTGACATAACAGATATGCCTGAAAGCTTCCAGAATCTGAGGAAGTTCGGCAAAACGGCCGTTTTCGGCGATCAAATCCAGACAGTTCAGGGTTTCGGCATTCAGCTTCATCCTGGCAGCCACCTCGCGCAGCGCCGCTTTCTTGTCATCAAGCCCCCACAGCGGGTTGGCCAGGCATTTGACGATGCCGGCATCGGCCCTGACAGCGTCGAGAAGCTTCATCATATCGTCCGAAACCTGCGGCACCGCCTTCCTTTCCTCGGCTGCTTCATAAAGAGCCAGAGCATAGACGCGGGCGATTTTGGTTTTCGAATCTTTTTTCAATTTCAAGCACTCAGTTTTCTTTTAAGATGGTTGGATAATATATAATAATTAGTTTCAAATTTATTAATATTCGTTTTTTTATCACATAAACGAGTAAGGATCGACGTCCACTTCTATCCGCACGTTTGACGGACAATCCACACGGCGCAGCCACTCGCGGACAACTTCCTGAATTTTTATGTTTTTTGCAGTTTTGACCAGCAGCCGGTAACGATATCTGCCGCGCAGCATGTAAATCGGCGCCGGCGCCGGCCCCAGCGTTGAAATACAGTCGGTATTCGGCGCCGCCTGCCCCAAGCGGACGGCAACATTTTCGGTCTGGTCACGGTTGGCGCCGGAAACAATAATGGCTGCCAGTTTTCCGTAAGGCGGCATTTTGAGAATCCGGCGGGTCTTTTTTTCCAAAGTTAGGAACTTATCTCTGTCATTGGCGATAAGCGCCTGTAATACCGCATTTTCCGGATAAAGCGTCTGCAGGTAAACCGTGCCTTTTTTCTCGCCGCGGCCGGCACGTCCGGAAACCTGCGACAGCAGCTGAAATGTCTGTTCGGAAGCTCGCAAGTCGCTGCCCATCAAACCCAAATCGGCATCGACAATTCCAACCAGCGTCAGGCTCGGAAAGTGATGCCCCTTGGCCAGTATCTGCGTGCCGATGAGAATATCCACCTCCCCTTGCTCCATTTTGCGGATAACTGCCGAAACTTCGGCCAGAGATGAGGTAATATCGCTGGAAAGAATTTCAATCCGGGCATCGGGGAAACGCCCTTTGACCTCTTCGGCAATTCGCTCCACGCCGGGGCCGCAGGCCGTCAGCCCGTCTTCGGAACCGCATTCGGGGCAGCGCGGCGGAATGGCCGTCGTGTAGCCGCAATGATGACAGACCAGCGAATTGCTGCTGCGATGTTCGGTCAGCCAGGCGGTGCAGTTCGGACACTGAATGCGGTGTCCGCAATCGCGGCAAATGGTCAGCGGCGCATAGCCGCGGCGATTGAGAAACAAGACCGACTGTTCGCCTTTTCCGAGGTTTTCGGCCAAAGCCTTAACCAGTGTCGGCGCCAGCCACGAAACGCCCCAGGTTCCCTTTTGCGGTTTGTCCTTTTTGAGGTCGATAATTTTAATCTCGGGCATCACCGCCGCAGCATAACGGCTTGTTAAACGGACGGAATCGTATTTTCCCTCTTCCACGTTGCAGACAGTTTCCAAATCCGGGGTCGCGGTGGAAAGAATGAGCGGAAAACCTTCAAACTTGGCACGGACTACCGCCATATCGCGCCCCTGATAATTGACAACGTCTTCCTGTTTGAACGAGTGGTCATGGCTCTCGTCTATAACAATCAGGCCAAGATCAGCAAAGGGCAGAAACAAAGCCGAACGCGCACCGACCACCACTTTGGCGCGGCCGTCGATGACCGCGCTCCAGTTGTCCATGCGCTCGCGCTGTCCCAATCCCGAATGCCAGCAGGCGGGACGGACACCGAAACGTTTTTCAAAACGGTTCAGCCACTGCGTCGTCAGGGAAATTTCCGGCACCATAATCAGCACCTGGCGGCCGTTTTCCAGCGCCTTGGCCACGGCCTCGAAATAAACTTCGGTTTTGCCGGAACCGGTAACGCCGTCCAGCAGCGTAACCGAAAATCCGCCGCCGATTTTGGCAACCAGCCGGGCGGCGGCTTCCGCCTGCTCGGCGGTCAGGCTGACTTTTTGGTGTTCGGCATCGGGCAGCTGAAAGGATTTTTTCTTTTCAACGGTAAAGGGCTCCAACACACCGGCATCAATCATGGTCTTGACAACAGACGAACCACAGCCGGCTCCGGCGCAGATTTCGGCCCGGGTATAGGGATAATGCCGAAGAAGTTCCATTACCCGCCAGCGGGCGTCGGAATTTTTAAGTTTTGCCTCTGCCAGCGTTTTGCCGGAAAGACGATACAGCGTCATGGTCTGATTGTCGTCGAAAACGGCTTTGACACCCATAACCATTTTGAGCGTAAGGCCCAGAAAAGCCATATTATACGAAGCGACGAAAGTCACGAATTTGCGCAACGCTTCTGACAACGGCGGAAAATTTAAAACTTCGGATACCGCTTTAATTTTGTTTTCTTCCAGTTTGGACGAACGACCGATTTTCCAAACGACGCCAATCTGCCTTTCGCGGCCGAAAGGCACACGGACAAAAGAACCAAGCGGGACATTCTCCTCGGTTTTGTAATCAAAAACATCGTTGAACGGCAACGGCAGCAAAACGCCGATAATCTGTGACACGGATAATCCTCTGAACTGTTATCTGCCGCTTATCATATCAATCTGCCGATTTTAAAACAAATCCGATTGCAGGTTACGCACAAAAAAACGGCCGAAATCTTGCAATTCGGCCGTTTTTTTTCAAAATGTTTTCAGCGACAGACTAAACCGTTGGTCAGGTTCTCCATCTCATCAATGTCGTAAGACCGCCAATTTTCTTCCGCATTTGCCTTGAGCCTGACACGCAGCCTGTCGCCCTTTTCGCACAGAGAAGCGAAAACAAACGGCGACAGCTCTTTCAGATTATCCGTCGGGCTGAGACGCGTAAAAGAATAATTCGAATATTCCTTTTCCGGAATGAAAGTCAGAACCCTTTTGCCGACATTTTTTACATCGACGAGCATCTTAATACAACTGTTGACCATGCCGTCTTTATTATAGGCAAAGGGCCGGCTTACTCTGACAATGATTGCTTCAAAACTTTTCATAATCTTTTTATTTTAAGTTAAACACAGTAATTGACGGGAGCAGCTTTCACAAAGCGTTTTTCAATTCCGCAAGCCCCAGATTTTTGGAAACATTATAAAAACCGGTTATTTTTCCGGCTTCGCGGACATCCAGAACCACTTCGTCACCGACTTCCGAACGATTGAGCGCCTCCAGGCTCTTTTCATCCGTTTCGGCTTCTACCAACTTCAGATTTTTCATTCTGCCGTTTTGCAAACTTCCCGAAACCACTTCGACAAACACAGCGGTAAATTCGCTGATTCTTTCGGGTTTTCCTTTAATAATAGCTTTTAACATAACCTTATCTTTTAATTTATAATAGGATTTATTCCGGGCGAAAATATGACGCAAATGCAAAAATGTCAATATCTATACGAAAAGTTAACCCGCAAAGCGTATGCTGGAAACATGAAAAGCGAAATCAAATACAACGCCGCCGGCGATGCACTGGAAACTATCGGACGCTGGCAGGACTGGCTTAAAAGCGAACGCGGCTATTCCGAACATACGCTGGACGCTTATTTTCGGGACTTATCGGCTTTTTTCGCCTTTTTTGAAAGACCTTTGACGCTGGCAAAACTGGGTCGGCTCGACGTGCGGGATTTTCGCGCCTATCTGGCTTCGCGCGCGGCAAAACATCTGGAAAAAAGTTCCATCGCCCGCGAAGTTTCGGCCGTCAAAAATTTTTTCAAATGGCTGGACCGCAACAATATTGTCAAGAATCCGGCAATCAGCGTCATATCTTCGCCGCGGAAGTCAAAAATTCTGCCCAAGGCGCTGGATATTGACGACGCTTTTGACGTTCTCCGACGGGCGGCTGAAATGCAAAACGCCAAGAATCCCGGCGATGCATACTGGATGAGTCTGCGCGACAAAGCCGTCTTTACCCTGCTTTACGGCTGCGGGCTGCGTATTTCGGAAGCGTTGTCGCTGAACGTCGGCGATCTGGACAACGAAGATTTCATGCGAATTACCGGTAAGGGACAAAAGACGCGGATTGTACCGCTGCTGCCGGCCGTGATTGCGGCGGTAGATGCTTACAGGCAGGAATGCCCTTATAAAATGAACCGCGGCGAAGCCCTGTTTTTGGGTGCACGCGGCGAAAGGCTGACGCCGAGGGTAATTCAGCGGAGGCTGGAAAAAATCAGGGCGGAGCTCGGACTGCCCGATACGGTAACGCCGCACGCGCTCAGACATTCGTTTGCTACACATCTGCTGGCCGAAGGCACCGATCTCCGCTCGATTCAGGAGCTGCTGGGACATGCTTCATTAACGACGACCCAGCGCTACACCGATGTTGAGATTGAACACCTTCGCAAAGAATATGAAAAAGCCGGCCTGTTGCAGGATTAACCCCGTCAATCATGACGACACATTAACATACATTACTTTATTGTCCGATATTGACGTCAGGCCGAAACACAAAAAAAGTACCGGGAACAGAACCACGGTACTTTTACAAACTTACAACTTAAACTTCTGAAAGAATTACTTAAGCTTCTTTTCTACGAACTCTTCATGCTTTTTGGATTTCTTGTCATACTTTTTCAACGACAGTTTTTCCGGATGAGTCCGCGGATTCTTTTCAGCAAGGTAGAATGTGCCAGTACCGGCCGTGCTCTCTAATTTTACTTTAACTTTTATTGCTTTTGCCATGTTTTTTACTCTTTAAAATAGGTTTCAAAATCAACATTTAGGCGTAATATACATTTTTTGGACATAATGTCAACAAGAATCTCACAAGTTTTTGTTCAGAAGCAGCCGGGCGGTCTCCACATCAATTTCCGCATTTTGCCGGTTTTCGGGCGGACAATCGTCAAAGCGACGCGAAACAATACGTTCCGGACTGTCATTTTCTTCTCTGCCGGAAAGGCAGACGTCAGGCAAAATGCCGACACGGTCAATCTTTTGTTCGGAAGGCGTATAAAAATAGGCGTCCGTCAAAGCCATAGAACTGTCGTTTTCCAACGGAATCAGCTTTTGAACCGTGCCTTTGCCGTAACTGCGGGTACCGGCCAGCACCGCCCGTCCCTGTTCCCGGAGAGCGGCGGCCATAACTTCGGCCGAAGAAGCCGTCTGTCCGTCAATCAGCACAACCAACGGCCTGCCGTTCAGGATATCGCCGCCGTCGGCAACATAATATTTGTCCGAATCGCCGCTGCGACCGCGGGTATAGGCGATGGCGCTGCCCCGATCCAGAAACAGGCCGCTGACTTCCACCGCCTCGGACAGCAGGCCGCCGGGATTGCCGCGCAAATCAAGAATTACGCCCGCGCAATCGGGATTTTCGCTCAGGGTTCTGCGGATATTTTCGCCGGTATATTTGTTAAAAGCGCCGAGATGAATATACAGGGCGCCGTCAATCATACGGTCGGCATAAGCCCGCGAAAGTCCGCCGCGGCGTTTCTTTTCGGGAGCAAAACCGTTATTATAAACCGACGAACGGTCAAATTTGGGCAGAGCATCGGCCAGCAGACGGTCGACGATTTCAAAATCGCGTCTTTCCAGCGACGGCGAAAAACGGCAGGCTTCACGGATAAAATCCTGCGTCAGGCGCGTCCAGGCGGCAACATCCCCACCGTCGTCCGGCTTCGGCGCAACCTTAACCACGCGTCCCGAAGCATAGAGCGTCAGGCGTCTGCCGTCGTCGGCAACCTGAATCCGTTTATCCAGCGCATTAAGCGACTTCAGAGTCAGGACAGCAAAGCGGCCGACTTCAACCGGTTCGACATAATCCCGCGCCACGGCGGCATAGACCCGGGAGAGGCGCGCCGCCTCGTCGGCAGACGTCTGAGGAACGGCCAAAACAACAAACAAAAATGTCAACAGCAGCTTTTTCATTTTTTACTTTTTCCTGACTTCAATTTGGCTTTTCTGCGGCCGCGCGCTTTTCCCATTTCCGGTTCGGGCGCCGCACCGGGCGGAACAATGCGGAAACTGCCGCGGGAACCCTTTTCAAAATAATCGACGCCGTCGTGTTCATCAACATACTTAAATATCAGCCCGCCGGTTACGGGGGAAGCTTCGGTCAGCCGCGCCCGGATAACGTCGCCAAACATAAAGGTCCTCCCGCTGCAGGTGCCGAAAAGTTCAAAACCGCAGTTGCGCAGCTGATAATCGTCGTCCGGCAGCGTACGCATCGGAATCAGCCCCTCAGCACCCAGACTTTCCACCGCGGCAAAGATGCCTGCCGAAGTCAGTCCGGAAATTTTGACGTCAAAATCACTGCCAAGCGCCGGCTGCATATAGGCGGAAAGAAATCTGGCGTCGGTTTCGCGTTCGGCACAGACGGCCTGTCGCTCGGTTGCGGAAATGTGCTCGCCTATCTGTTCAAAAAGACTGCGGTCGGCATTATCTTCAAGACCGCCGCCGTCCGGCATGTTGTATGCCTTGATGAGGGCGCGGTGAATCAGCAAATCGGCATAGCGGCGTATCGGCGACGTAAAATGCGCATAGTCGGCAAGCCCGAGACCGAAATGGCCGAGATGCTCGGGGCTGTAACGCGCCTGAGCCTGCAACCGTAAAATAAGATTACCGATACCCGCAGACCAGCCTTTGCCGGCACAGGCCTCCAAAAGCCGGTTAAAATGAGCTGGTTTCAGCGCCGGCTGTTCGGGAAGTTTCAGATGCAGGCCGCGCAGCAGCGGTTCAATCTCTTCAAGCTTTTCTTTAAGCGGCTTTTCGTGGACACGGTACATCACGGGCAGGTTCTGCGCCGCCAGAACCCTGGCCGCCGCCACGTTGGCATTAATCATAAATTCTTCGACCAAGCTGTGGCTGGCATAGTGTTCCGCCTTGGAAACCGACTGTATCAGCCCGTCTTTACCGATTTTTATCTTAACTTCGGGAACGTCGAGTTCCAGCGCGCCGCGTTTTTTCCTTGCCTTGTCCAAGGCAAAATATGCTTCATAGAGCGGCTGAATGACAGTGGTAAAAAGCCCTGAAGTCTGCGCATTGAACCGGCCGTCAAAGGCGTCCTGCACTTCGCGGTAAGTCAGCCTTGCCGCCGACTTTATGACGGCACGCTTAAATTCGTAGCTTTTCAGATTGCCGTTGCGGTCTATTTTCATAAAACAGGCAATTGCCGCCCGCTCGACTTTCGGTTTGAGCGAGCACAGATCGTTGCTCAGCTTTTCGGGCAGCATCGGCACTACCATATTGGGCAGATAAACCGAATTGCCGCGCCGGTAAGCTTCGCGGTCGAGCGCGCTTCCGGGACGAACATAAAAAGCCACATCGGCAATGGCAACAATCAGGTTGAAACCGGATGCCGTACGCTCGGCGTAAACCGCATCGTCAAAATCTTTGGAATCATCGCCGTCTATGGTTACGAGCGGCACGGAAGTCAGATCGACCCGCCCTTTTTTGGAAAACTTCGGACAACGCGCGGTCTCTTTGCCGACGGTTTCGGGAAAATCGCAGCCGATGCCGTATTTGTCCAGCACCAGACAAGAAACCGCCTTGTTCAGATCAAAAGGCCCGTAATTTTTGAAAATACGCGCTTGTTTGAATTTGCGCTCGCCGATAAGCATGGCCGCCACAAAATCGCCATCCCGGCATTTGCCGATGTCGTCAAGCAGATAATCCAGCCGGGCATTTTTCTGTGACGGCCTGAGATAATACTCATTGCCGCGCCGCTCGACGACGCCGAAAATCTTCTCCGCTTCGGTTTCGCCGCCGGCTTTGGAAGTGCGCGCAAAAGGCTTGGCCCACAAATTGCCGCCGACACGTTTTACCCTGCCGAGAAAGCAGTCGCCGATTTCCAGCGGCGGCTTGATTTTTTTATTGGATGCGACATAAATGCACCGTGCCGGAGAACCGTCTGCCGGACGCGCAACCAAATCGCCTCCGCTGCCGACGTCATATACTTCCAGGAGACGCGTATCGCCGCGAAATTTCTTATTTTTCCTTTTCGTCATCGTCTTTCAAATTCAGTTCGGCAACCAAGGCCGTGTGATCGGAGGGTTTTACACCCAGGCGGGGCGTTTTGTCAACCGCACAGAACGTCAGCGCGTCGGCGGCCTGCGGCGAAAGCAGCAGATAGTCAATCCGCATGCCGTAATCGGCATTCAGCGCATTGCCGGAATAATCCCAGAAAGTGTAGCCGACTTCATGCGGGTGAAGCGTACGAAAAGCGTCAAACCAGCCCTGATACAACAAGGCGCGGAAGCGTTCGCGGACTTCGCTTTTCATCAGCGCGTTGGCACGGAAAAGTTCCGGATTGTAAACATCGGCGTCAGTAAAAATAACATTGAAATCGCCGCCGAGAACCACCGGCCCGCCGTGACGGAGAAGCTCCCGCGCATGCCGAAGAAAAGCGTCCATCCAGCGCAGCTTATATTCAAACTTCGAAACATCGTCCGGCGCATTGTAGGGCGGGTTACCGTTCGGCAGATAAATCGAGGCGACGCGAACCGTGCCTTCACCGGTTTCGACGTCGGCTTCCAGATAACGGGCGTTTTCGTCTGTAAAACCGGGAAGCCCCTCGCTGACAACCTTTATTTTTCCGCGGCTGAGCACCGCTACACCGTTATAGCTTTTCTGACCGAGGATTTTCGCCTCATAGCCGGCCATCTGCAAATCCCAGAAAGGAAAAGCGTTAAACTCGGCCTTGATTTCCTGCAAAAGGACGATATCCGGCCGGGTTTCGGACAGCCAGGCCGCAAGGTTTTCCATACGGGCGTTGACGGAATTGACGTTGTAGGTCGCTATTTTCATTCTGTGCCTTTACCAATTCTTTAATTTTGTCTGTTAAGTATATATGATAAAATGTTAAAAGGAAGACAAAAAATATGGAACTGGCAACTTATGCACTTACGCCCGAAAAAAGCCGCGGGCGTCTCTATGCCGATTTTACCAACGTTATCCGTTCGCCGTTTCAGCGCGACCGAGACCGGCTGATTCATTCGTCGGCTTTCCGCAGGCTGGACGGCAAAACGCAGGTTTTCGCCTATCACGAAGGCAAAAACTACCGTACGCGGCTGACGCACAGCATTGAAGTTGCGCAGATTACGCGCACCATCTGCAAATGTCTGGGACTGAACGAAGAACTTGGCGAAGCCATCGCGCTGGCACATGACCTCGGACATTCGCCTTTCGGCCATGCCGGCGAGCGCGGCCTGCAAAACGCCATGAAAAAATTCGGCGGCTTTGATCACAACATCCAGTCGCTGAAGATTATGACCAAACTTGAAATCCACTATCCGGAATTTGAAGGCCTGAACCTGACCTGGGAAACGCTTGAAGGAACGGTTAAGCACAACGGCCCGATTAAGAGAATTACCAATCGTTATCTGAAGGAATACAACAAAAAATTTGACCTTGACCTCGGGCATTATTCTTCACTGGAAGGACAGGTCGGCGCGGTTGCCGACGACATCGCCTATAACAACCATGACATCGACGACGGTTTCAGAGCCGGTTTTTTCAGCATTGAAAAGCTGCGCGAGCTGCCTTTTGTCAACGACATTCTTAAAGAATTCGAAAAACAGCATCCCGGTGCAGACGACAATCTTAAAATCTACGCCGTTACCCGCAACATGATTGCCCGGATGATTTTTGACGTGCTGAAAAACAGCCGGGACAATATCGCCGAACACAAAATCAGAAGCTGTGACGACGCCCGGAAGCAAAAGAAGTTCATGATCGACTTTTCCGACGGCATGAAAGCGGACATCAAACTGCTGCGCAGGTTTCTGAAAGAATATTTCTACACGGCGACGCCGATTGCGCGCATGGACATGAAATCGCAGAGAATCGTCGAGGAACTGTTTGCCGTTTTTATGAACGACAGCAAACTGCTGCCGATGGAAACGCGCGCGCTTATCGGAGCACAGGCCAAAGACGCCGAAACGGCCGACGTCGTCTGCGAATATATTGCCGGCATGACCGATATAGCGGCCATAGAGGAACATCGGCGGCTTTTTGATCCGCACACCCGTTTTTAGGCGGTTTTGCGTTTGCCCGTTAAAGGATTATAAAGTTTTATCCCTTATAGTGGTTAACAAAGAATTTTAATATTGCAGGAGAAGAAGGATGTTTCAGGAATTTCCGGACGACAGCAAAAACGATGATTTTTTAAACGAATTCCGCCAGAAGATTGCCGATCAGTCCGCCGCAAACTTTGAAGAAAAACGCATTGAGATGAAACGCTCGAAAAGCGTTTTCATCGGCGCCGTTTCCGGCGTGGCGCTGGCCGGCATCGTCGGGTGGTTCGTCCTGTCTCCGCGGTATGCCGTCAACAGCCCGGAAGAGATTCCGGTTATTCGCAGACCGCAGACCGCCATCAAGGTACAGCCAAGCGAACCGGGCGGCATGGAAATTCTGAATCAGGACAAATCGGTTTACGACATTGTTGAAAAAAAGCCGGAGGACGACACGAAAGTCGAAAATCTGCTGCCGCCGCCGGAACAGCCAAAACTGCCGATAATCGAACCTGCGCCACAGGCCGCCTCAGTTCCGAACGATATGTTTGAAAAAGCCGAGACAGTTCCGGTTCAGGACGAAGCTCCGAAAGTAATTGCCGAAGCGCAGAAGATTGTCGCCGCCAAGGAAGAAGCCGAAGAAAAAGTCGTCAGCATTAAGGAAGCTTCACAGGCTGCCGTCGTGGCTCCGGCAAAAGTCGATACGGTAAAAATCGTCAAGGGCGAAAAGGTAAAAGTTCCCAATAAAGACTGGAGCATTAACGAAAAGACCGAAGCCGCAGCCAAACTTCAGCAGGCTCCGGCCTCCGTTCCGGTTCCGACGACTGCGGAAAAAACCGTTTCCGCAAAAGCCGCTCCGGCCGGGACCTGGCAAGTTCAGCTGATGAGTTCGCAAAACAAAAAAGCAACCGAAAACGCTTGGAACACATTGGTTAAAAAGTATCCGCCGCTGCAGGGGCAGCCGCATGAAATCGAAACTGCGGACCTTGACTTCGACGGCGTTTTCTACCGTCTGAAAGCAGGCGCCTTTGCGGACAGATCCGGCGCAGACAACCTCTGCCGCGACATTAAGGCGCTGGGCGGAACCTGTATCGTGAAGAAAAAATAATGAGCATGGTCAGCCTGATTGTAAATTTTGTTCCGATAATTCTGGCGATTGTGCTGCATGAGCTGGCGCACGGCTATGCGGCTTACCGTCTGGGAGACAATACGGCAAAAATTTACGGCAGGCTGACTTTGAACCCGCTTAAACATGTCGATCTTTTCGGTACGATTTTGCTGCCGGCTCTGCTTTATTTTTCGCAGGCCGGGTTTATGTTCGGCTGGGCAAAGCCCGTACCCGTCAATTTTAACAACCTGCGTCGCTCAAAGCGCGACCTGATTATTGTCGCATCGGCCGGAATTGTGACGAATCTGGCCTTAGCCGTCGTTTCCGCCGTGCTGCTCAAGTTTATCAGCATTCTGCCGCAAAGTACGGCACAGGGCGTTATCGGCCTGTTTCTGCTCAACATGGTCGTTTTCAACGTGGTGCTGGCAATTTTCAACGCCCTTCCCGTTCCGCCGCTGGACGGTTCCAAAATTCTGTTTGGCTGGATAAACAAACCATGGGCGCAGAAATACATCAGTGCCGAAAGACAGGGACTGGCTGCCATTGTGTTAATCGCTTTTATTCTTCCGGCTGTCGGCGGCCGTTTTGGCTTTGACCTGAATTTTTTCGGCATGCTGCTGATTAAAGGCGCAAAGCTTATTCTTTCGATTTTACTGTAAGGACAAATTCATGAACAAACCTATTTCCGCCGCTCTGATTTCCGTCGCCGGAACAATGCTGTCCGACGGCGAACGAAGACTGATTGAACAATACCGTCCGCTCGGCGTCAGCCTTTTTGCCCGCAATATCGAGAGCCGTTCCCAGCTTGCCGAATTGACAAGGCAAATACGGGAAGCGGCAGAAGACGAAAACATCATTATCGCCGTCGATCAGGAAGGCGGCCGGGTCAGAAGACTGGCAGAACCGGAATTTCGTCCGTACGCATCGCAGTACGTTCTGGGGAAAATCGGTGAAACTTACGGTCAGGAAGAAGCGGAAAAAGCAGTATACGAACATGTGCTTCTGATAAGCAAAGACCTGAAAGACTGCGGCATCAACATGAATTTTGCACCGGTGCTTGACCTGGCTTTTGAAGAAACCGCGGCGGTGCTGAAAAGCCGCTGTTTCGGCAATGACGAAAAGAAAACTGCGGCTTACGGCAAAATTATGGTCGAAGGCTATATCCGCAACGGCATCTGCCCCTGCATCAAGCATATGCCGGGACACGGCAGGGTTACCACCGACCCGCATCTGGGACTGCCGATATTGAACCAGCCGCTGAAAGAGCTGGAAAAAGACTTTTTTCCGTTCGGAAAACTAAATCATGCGCCGGCAGGAATGACCGCACACGTGGTTATTCCCGAAACAGACGCGGTTAATCCGGTCACACAGTCGGCCAAAGGCATCAGGGAAATTATCCGCGGACGCATCGGTTTTGACGGCCTGCTGATTTCGGACGCCATCGACATGAAAGCCCTCAACGGCAAAATCGGCGAAAAAGCTCAAACCTGTATTGCCGCCGGCTGTGACGCCGTCTGCTACTGCGGAGGCGACAGCGAAGATGCTGCCGAAGTATGTAAAAGAGCCGGATTTATGTCGGATAAGTCGATGATAAGGTTTGAAAAAATCAAAAACATATTTCAGAATAACGTTTATGTTGCCGATTACGAGGCCGTGGCCAGAGATTACGAAAGCCTTACCGGCCGGATAGAAAAATACCGGGACAACTATGATGCAACGGAAGTCCTGAACAGAATGAAACAAACAAGAGGAGAATAGACATGTTTTCAGGTTTTTGGGGATGGTTTTTGGTCGTCGTTATCGTGGCGGTCATTTTCGGAGCCGGCAAACTTCCCGATTTGAAAGTTCAGGCAGAAGAAAAACTTAAACTTCTGGCCAGTGCCGCAGAAAAAGGCAAAAAGGAACTGGAAGCAAAAATCAACGAGGCCAAGAAAAAACGCGAAGAAAACAAAGAGGAAAACAAGGACGGAGAGGAAAACAAACCTTCTGAATAACACCGTATGTCTTTACAGAGCCGCAACCTGAACAGGTTGCGGCTTTTTTTTGGTATTTATCCTCCCGGCACAAATAATTATGGATTTATAAAAAAAGCTGTGATAACATATAGTTATAAAGTATTTAGAATTATCCAAGAACTTTTGGAGAATGACTATGAGCATTTCGTCTACCAGAAAAGTATCGAGCTCAACGGGAAGTCAGACACGAAGCGCACCGGTTAAGCATACGGATCACAATTATATTATCGGATCCGAGGGTGAATCTTTTGTGGAAGTCATTGACGCTTCCAACAACATTTCGGTCAACAACGACGACAACAGAGACAACAAACAGAAGCAATCTTCATCTTTCGCGGCTCCCGAAAAAGAAGACGGCAACGCATTAAGCGGCGGCGGCGCATATATTCCGAGCGCAATAGAAGCGTTAAGCGCCAGCGGCGTTTACGACGAAACGCCGGACGACAGGCACAACAACAGGGTCAACGTTTACGGCAACAATCAATCCATTATCAAAGACGAGGAAGTGGAACGAACCGGGCATACATATCTTAAGCACTTTTACGAAACCAATCAAATTCTGGAAGAAGTCGACGAATTGGTTTAAACATAAACTTTTCATCAGGCCCCTCGGTTGAGGGGCTTTTTTTTGCGGAAAATAAAACCGGTTTCAACTGTTGTTGACTTTTGCCGAAATCTGCGCTATATTAATTTCAGGTGTGGATGTTTTACCGCGGCGGAATGCCGCCGGCGGGTATGTGTTAGGTAATCGGTCATGGGAAGAGTCTCCTTCGTCTTCCTGTCGTTTCGGCTTATCTCAATATATCCTCACCTGTTTAACGGGCTTTGGTTACAACTGTCGTGAGGTGATATTATGAAGAAATCTGTTTTAATGTTCTCTTTATTGTCAGGAACTGCGCTTATGTTGCCTGACCTGGCTGTCGCCTCCGGCATTTTTTCGACACACAAAAGCACACCCCAACCAGAGCCCGCCTCTTCCCTTATAGACATGTCCCGCTCCTATAAGACTGCCGGCATCTGTTTCCTCGGCGTCGGCGACTGCGATCCCAACGTCGGTTTCGGCAAAGCCGACGACGGAAATTATTCCATTGATACAATCGAACAATGTAAAAACGAGGGTTTCTCAAAACAAAACTGCGGTCTCTTGGAAGAAGTTGACGGCGCCTGTCCTTACAATCCCGGATATGGACTGGGCTGCCGGTGCAAAACATCATTAGTCAGCTGCAGTTCAGTTCAGGACGGCGTCGGAGACTCCTGTGACGGTAAGTATGCCTCATGCACATGTAAACCAAGTTTGGTTTCGTGTAATTCGGCTGAAGACGGAATAGGAGAATCCTGCGGCGGCAAATATCAGTCCTGTGTCTGCAAAAGCAACCTTGTCAGCTGTAATGAAGCGCAAGACGGAATCGGCGACAGCTGCGACGGCAAATTTGCTTCATGCAAATGCAAAACCTCTCTGGTCAGCTGCACAGATCTGCAAGAAGGAACGGGATACGCCTGTGACGGCAAATATGTTTCCTGCACATGCAAACCGGATTTGATTGAGTGTAATAACGCACAGGACGGCGTCGGAGACTCCTGTGACGGAAAGTACAAGGAATGTACCTGCAAAGACAGCCTTATCTCCTGCGGTTCCAATCAGGAGGGCGTCGGCGACAGCTGCGGCGGCAAATACGTTTCCTGCCAGTGTGATTCCTCCCGCAGCTGGTATGTTTGTTCTAACGGCGGCGAAACCGGCGCACTCTCCTGCAGCCTGAACGGAACGACATACTGGACAGAATGCAAGCCGGATCTGACAAACGAAGAAATATGCATGCAAAAGCTGGCTGAACATTCCAGCGCTCTGGGATACACGATTTATCAATCGGGCAAATCTCAGTCCATGGGAAAAGGCTATATCATTGTCGGCAATCAGACGGCCTCGTCACTGCCGGGAACCAAGATATTCGGCGCTCCTTATTTTTCGCAGATTCCCGAATGCGTGCTTTCTTCCGCCAAGCTGACGCTGAATCCCAGCGTAACAAATTCCAGCGCCATTATTTCCACAGTATCGTCATTGCAGCTGGAAAATGTGGAAATTGAACTTGATCCGGTCAACAAAACCGGCAGTTCATCTCTATACGTTACGGGAATTCTTATCGACCCGGGTTCAGGAACATCAATGAACAACAAGTTAAAAGATGTGGTCTTCTCTTCCAAACTCAAAGACTATAACTATTATTACCTCAAAATGGGCAATCCGGTCACGTCCTGTCCCTCGACAGGCGCCTGCACGACCAGAGGGAACAACAATACGGCATTGTACATCTACGGAAAAGTAGAAATGAAAGGCGTCGGCTATTCCATGCTTACGCCGGCTTCCGGTCCGGTTTACATTAACAACGGCGCTATACTCGAATTGGATGGCGCCCAGTTTTCCGGCGGAAACGGCGGTCAAATCAGAATCAACAACGGCAATATGAAAATACGCTATCTTTCCATCGGCGCCGAAAATACAAAACTGGCTAACGGTTCAACTGAATCCATCGTAATCGTGGAAAATTACGGCACTTTGTATGCAACCGAAAAGCTGCTCATCGACTCTCAGGGTACTACACGACTGGAAATCAGAGACGGAAGTAAGGTCTATACACCGCAAGTCGGTCTGCGTCTGAACCCGGAAATTCTTATTAAAGGAAATTATGCCGGTCTGTTTATCTGGGATCCGGCAACCAACGAACAAACGGCCGTAAAAACAACAAACAGCAGTTCAGCCCAGTGCCTGCTTGATTATAGCGGCGGCGGATCTTCCGTTTACTACGGAAAATCAAAAATCAGTGAACTGGCTCGACAGTTCAAATGCAACTAAAACAAAGCCCTCTCTTTTGAGAGGGCTTTGTTTTGCGGAAAATAAAACCGGTTTCAACTGTTGTTGACTTTTGCCGAAATCTGCGCTATATTAATTTCAGGTGTGGATGTTTTACCGCGGCGGAATGCCGCCGGCGGGTATGTGTTAGGTAATCGGTCATGGGAAGAGTCTCCTTCGTCTTCCTGTCGTTTCGGCTTATCTCAATATATCCTCACCTGTTTAACGGGCTTTGGTTACAACTGTCGTGAGGTGATATTATGAAGAAATCTGTTTTAATGTTCTCTTTATTGTCAGGAACTGCGCTTATGTTGCCTGACCTGGCTGTCGCCTCCGGCATTTTTTCGACACACAAAAGCACACCCCAACCAGAGCCCGCCTCTTCCCTTATAGACATGTCCCGCTCCTATAAGACTGTCGGCATCTGTTTCCTCGGCGTCGGCGACTGTGATCCCAACGTCGGCTTCGGCAAAGCCGACGATTATAAAATTGATACCGAAGCCCAGTGTAAGAACGAAGGCTTTTCCAAACAGAACTGCAACTCCGTACAGGCCATTGACGGCGTTTGTCCTTATAATGCCGCCTACGGCAAAGGCTGCAAGTGTGTGTCCAATCTGGTATCCTGTCCCGCCGGACAGGTCGGCGTCGGCGACAGCTGCGGCGGCAAATACGCTTCCTGCAAATGCGACCCGGCTCTGGTCAGCTGCGCGTCAAATCAGGTCGGACAAGGAGCCAGCTGCGGCGGAAAATATCAGTCCTGCGTCTGCAAGAGCGAATATATATACAACTCTTCCAACTGTACTTCGCCGCGCTCGGTATCGGGCGCTTCTTGCGGGGGCAAATATACCGGCTGCTCCTGCCCGTCGGGCGTAAGTTCGGGAAGTTACGGCTGTGAAGAATATTATGCTTCCCCCTGCTCTTCGGTCTGCAAGAAAGCCTATGCCGACAACTGCCGCAACCGCACGGCCGTATCGACGCCTTACGGCTGTGCCGAATACTGGTCTGACTGTTCCAGCAAATGCAAAACCGCCTATAATGATAACTGCAGAAACAGGGACGACGTTTCTCATCCCTACGGCTGTGCCGAATATTGGTCAGACTGCCAGTCTAAATGCAAAACCGCCGAAACGGCTTCCTGCGAAAGCGATTTGAAGAAAGATTTTCCGAATGCGGTTTTTGTCAACAATATCGGAGAAGTTTCCAGCTACAGCATGAGTGGCAAACAGGTTGTGTTGATGAGCAATATTTCCGACACTTCCGTTTCTTTATATATCGGCAACGGAACAACCATCTATTCGGCCGATACGACAGGACGTTCGCTGTGCAACAAAACTTCTCTGAGCGCCAATGTCATTCAGCTGGCCGGCAGCTCAACCATTCAGGCTGATATCACGGCTAAGGAATTTGTCTTCGGCGGCGCAACAGTCAATGTCGGCGGAAACAAACTTACGGCCGACACCGTAACAATCAGTTCGGGAAACAATTATTTTGCCAACGGCAGTCTGATTGCCAACGGCAATATGAATATCAACTCCGATTTTAATTTCGGTTACGGTTCAGCCGGCGGAAAACTTTATGCCAACATTCTGTCGGTTGCCGAAGGCAAAACTCTGACAATATCGGGAACCGGGACAACCGAAATTTACGAAAGGCTGGATATGAATCCGACCTCAAACCTCAACATAACGAACGGAACGCACAACATTAACGTTATGAAGTTCATATCCGGAGCTTCGGCAACCAAAAACGCCGTCAAAATTACCGGAGCCAACGTCTATCTGAACAAAGGCAAACAAGCGTCAACAACACCTTATTACAACGGTGTTATCAACGCATCTTATTCGACCGGCAAATCACAGGTAGAAATTACCCTTTCGGGAAGCGTTCTGGATTTGGGCAGCGGCGAGCTTGAATACAACGAAGGCACAGATGATAGCAAGAAACTGGTTTTCCGGCTGCAAAACGGAAGTACCATGACCAATATGGGCGGTTTGACCTGCTGGGGCGGAAAAGGGTTGAGTTTTATACTTGATGCCGGTTCCAAGTCGTCGATTCAAATGCTTGGCAAAACAAGCACCTGTTCCGGCGCCGAAACGAAATTTTCCGCCAAAAACACATCTCAGCAGGCATCCGTCACTTTAGGCGACGACGCCAGCGGCATCATGGTATTCGCCTGCATGTTCTACCAATCCGGTTCCGGTTATGACTATCTTTGTGGCAGAAGAGCAACCTGTACAAACGTCAATGGCTTATAGCGAGTAACTGTATTTTGAAAGCCCCTCATCCAAGGGGCTTTTTTTAAATACGACAAAAATTATTCAATGCTCATTATAAGTAGATAAAATAACATATATATCATTATAGGTTGATTTAAATATCAAAATCAGTTATTCTTATTCTTGAGAGGAGAGGCGTGGCGTGAAAGAGACTTTCTTTTCCAGGTTCAGATATTTAACCGGGAAAAAGGTTTCGCTTATGGACAAAGTATGATATCATAAGTACTGTGTAATTTATGTGTAGGTGATGATATGTGTGTCTTTCATAAGGGGATCCCCGCGCTTTTTGCCGTTATACTCGGACTCTGCGCCATTAATCATGCGGAAGCGAAAGTCTGTTTTCTGCCCAACGGAGATTGCGGCGACGACGGCGGTTTCGGTTCCGGCGGCAGCGATTTTTCAATCGATACTTCCAAACAATGCAAAAATGAAGGTTTTGAATTGGTCAATTGCCGCGAAGTCGAAGTCAAATACGGCGTTTGTCCCTATGACGACCGTTATGCGCAAGGCTGCAAATGCCGAAACGACTTAGTTGAATGCTCAGACGTTCAGGACGGTGTCGGCGAAAGCTGCGACGGCAAATATGCAAGCTGCGTCTGCAAACCTGGCATGACGGCATGCAATGACGCACAGCAAGGCATCGGCATCTCCTGCGACGGAAAATACAAAGAATGTATCTGCAAACCCGGGCTGAAAAACTGCTCCGGTTTGTATGAGGGCGTTGGAGACGCCTGCGGCGGACAATATGAATCCTGCCGCTGCCGGAGTGATCTCAAAACCTGCGGTGACGGACAAACCGGTATCGGGGAAGCCTGCAACGGAAAATACGAATCCTGCACATGCAAAGACAACCTTAAAACTTGCGGCGAAGCTGAAGTCGGCATCGGCGCCGAATGCGGCGGCATGTATGAAGACTGCGTCTGCCGGGACGATTTGAAAACCTGCCCGGCAGGACAAGCCGGAAGCGGCCTTTCATGCGGCGGAAAATATCTTGAGTGCGGCTGTGCCGAAAACCTTGTCAGCTGCGGCGAAGCTGAAGTCGGTGTCGGTGCCGAATGCGGCGGCAAATATGAAGCATGCCGGTGCAAAGACGGCCTGACAGCCTGTAGCGGCAATCAAATCGGTATCGGCACATCCTGCGACGGGAAATTTGAGGCTTGCAAATGTCCGGACAACTGGACCGAATGTCCTTACGGCGCTCCTGAAAATGCTCTGACCTGTTCGCAAAACGGCAAAACAGTCTATTCGACCTGCAGCGACAAATGCGGACCGGAATACCGGAATATTGAATGTAAAAAATATGAAGAAGAAGAAAAATGCGTTAACGACGCATCAATGAAAATCTGTGTGCCGACCTGTGAGAGCAGACTGGCTGCCGACGGCTACAAAGTTAACGAAGACGTCAGCGGCGCCGTTATTACCAAAAACACGACGTTTTCAACCACCAACGGAAAAAACTTCCGTTCGGTTGAAGATTTTCGCACCAAATATCCGGTCGAATGCTCAAAGAGCAAAAGGCCGAAACCGACCCTGACCTATCAGGTTGTCGGCAGTGCCGGCGTTAATCTGGCCAATGCCAAATTTGACAAGATTAACTTGAACATTCAAAGCGGCGGCAAAATCGACTTTTCCGGCACGACAATTACCAACGGCACGCTTACGACAAGCAGCGATATCTTCGTCGGTCAGGGACACTGGACGTTTACGTTCAAAAACGACAGCGGCAAAGCCAGTTTCAAAGCCGGAAAAATACAGGTCGTACATGGTGCCGACTTCAAAATTACCAATGCCAGCATGGACATCAAAGGCCTGTTTGTCTGGAATACCTCAACGGTTATTATTCAGGATACGACTTTTAAGGCCGACTATCTGGAAACGATTACCAGCGATACCCGAGTCGAGTTTGCAGGAAACGGAACCTCGGTTTACGTTAAAAACACGTTTATCGGCGGCATTGAAAACTTCAGCAGCTATGACGGAGCCGACGTTTACCGGCGCGGCGCGATGATAAGAGTACGCGACGGCGCTTACTGGTATATGTCGGCAGGCAATGTCCGGATGCGCGACGGCGCTCAATTCTGCGCCGGTTTCGGCGGACGCATCTGGTTCAGCGGCGGAAGTTTTGGCAGCAAATATTCAGACCAGTATCAAGGCTGTCGTATTTACAACAAGAAAGACCGCACTTTGAGTTATGACAACTGGGATCCGTCATCTTATACAAGCTGGAACAAACGCGGTTCCTGTTGATTGTTTCTGACAAAGCCCTCTCTTTTGAGAGGGCTTTTTTGTATGACAAAAAAATTTTATGTAGTTCCATCATTGGTAGACAGAAAAATTTGTACTTTCATTAATAGTTGACTCTTTCCCCAAATTAGCGTATCCTCATACTTGATAGGTGTGGATTGTCTGATGCTGCGGCGCGTTTATGCCGCAGGTTCTTTTGTCGGCGCATCCGACATTCTTTCCATTGCCTCTCGCTCCCCTTTCGGGCTTCGGTTCTAACTTTGTCGCGAGGTGATACTATGAAGAAATCCGTTTTAATGTTCTCTTTGCTTTCCGGAACGGCTCTTATGTTCCCTAAGCTAACCATTGCCTCCGGCTTACCTGCACTTACACACACATACACACCCGAACCGAAGCCCGCCTTTCAGTTTGAACAACCTGACAAAGCCTATAAGACCGCCGCCGTCTGTTTCCTCGGCGCCGAAAACTGCGGCGACGCCGGCTTCGGATCCATGGGCGGAGACGACGGCTATAAAGTCGATACCGTGCAACAATGCAAGAATGAAGGTTTTGTCAGTTCCTGTTCAACAGGATACTGCATGGACAAATCATGCCCATATAATCCTAATTACGGAAACTGCTTAAAAGAAAACTGTCCCGGCAACTCGTCAACAATCTGTACCGGCGCCATAGCCGGCCAGAATGCCTGCGGCGAAAACTGCAAAAAATGCTGTGACGATTCCTGTCCGGTCGGTTCCAAAAATTATACCGGTTCCTTTGCTTCAAAAACGGAATGCGGAAACAACTGCTACAACTGCAACACAGCCTGCCCAAGCGGCAGTCTAGCTTATTCGGGGGATATAGTATCCTATAACGAGTGCGGACAAGCCTGTCGAAGCTGTAACACCTCATGTCCTTCGGGAACTTCAACCTCAAATCCCGGAGGATGCGGCGGCTCCACAAGTGACGAATGCAACACCAAAACCTGTTACTATCCTTTTCAAGCTTGTTGCGACAATTCCTGCGAAGGCGACAAGAGCGGACAATGCCCCAGCGGTTACAGAGAATGGACGTCTACCGACGGCTGCGGCAATACCTGCTACAATTGCAGCTGCGACTTGTCTTATTGCGTTTCCGACTGCGAGGAAGATTCAAGAGGCGCCACGCTCAGACTAAAATACAAAACCTGTACCATGAGCAATTGGGAAGCTACCAGTACAACCCACTATATTTTCAGGTCAATGGGCGGTTATTGCGTTAACGTAACCGGCGGCCGATGTATGTATGACGGCAGCTACTGGTGCAGCTGTTAGAAAAAATTTTAATCTCCAACCAGCTTTTCAATGTCGCTGACATAGGTAACGTCCCAGAGGGTTTCGGCGGAAGGCGCTTCGACCAGCGTGGTATAATCCTCATGTTCCATAAAAACCGGACGGAGATCGGCGTTTTCCGGCACAAGGTCGGCAACGCCGTACAAGGCTTTGCTCCATATGACCGGGTTATGCTTAACGCCTTTCCAGGAAGCGATGCAAAGCTGTTTTTCCTGTCCCTTGTTATAAGAAGCAATCATTTTATCGATAAATCCGGCATCGACATTCGGCATATCCGCAGGCAGCAGCAAAGCGCCGTCACAGAAAGCCGGGACCGATTTAAGCCCCAAATTCAGCGACGTTTTAACACCGGCACGGTAAGCGGGGTTGTAAATGACGTTGACGTCAATGTCTTCCAGAAATTCTTCCATTACTGCGGCCTGATTGCCGGTAACGACAAAAACAGGGTTGGCCTTTGATTTAATGGCGGCCTCCACCGCCTTGAGAAACAGAGGCTTGCCCTCTTTGGTTTCAGCCATAAGCTTGTTGCGTCCGGCCCGGCTGCCAACGCCGGCGGCAAGGATAACGGCGGCAATGCCCGCTTTGCCCTTGGACTGGTTTTGACCGGCAGCAACCAGATTTTCCCTTTCGGCAGGCGTCAACGTACCTCCCGAAGGAAGCAGAACATTCTGCGGACGAGCAAAGTCGTATTCGTTTATCTTGTCATTGATAACAGCCAGTTTAATATAATGAACGGCCAAGGGCGACTCCGTCACGTCAAAACGAAACGGCAGGCTGATGATTTTCTGCCCGCGTTTGTGCGCGATAATTAAATCGGAAGCTCCCACCTGAGGAATTGTCAGATTAACGATTTCGTCTGCAAAACTGCGGACAGCAGAGGGAATAACGTCATTTTTATAATTGCTTTTCAGTCCGGGCAGGATGAAAATCACGTCGTTTTTGTCGGCAACGGCTTTTTCGACGGCATCAGCCACGGCTTCGACTGTATGCGGCGCATAATATTCAGCATGATAATCAAGCTGAAGGTCGGGAAAATTTTCAACTAACTTACGCACAACCCCGGTAAAATGAGCGGTTTCGGCCGCGTCATTATAAAAATTGGTATAAATCAGAGCGGTTTTGCGCGGTTTTTGTTCGGACACCTGCAACAAATCGACGTTTCCGGACAGGCTGAACAAAATATTGTCCACCGCAGCCTGCTCGGCCAGCGGCGTCGTAAGTTCCAGAAGAGCAATAACTTCGCCGGCCGCAACATAGACGTAGGGCGGCACGGTGTTTAAAATCAAGTTATGTGACTGGCGGTTAAATTTGGCGACCCGGTCATCGGCGCAAAGAAAAACACCGTCAACCGAAGCGGTTATCTTGCATATACCGTCACCGCTGACGGCATATGCGGTATTCCTGCCGCAGAGTTTGGCCGCGACAACGCCGAGCGCCGCTTCCAGCGTCAGGTCGTTTTCGTCCATAAGGGCGCCGTAGACAGACGGAACACCGCTGATTTTGAGCCGGATTATATCTTCTTCGTTCAGAGTGTGCCCTTTTTCCAGTACCATTCCGTCCAGGCGGATTTCTTCAAAAATTTTGACCCCGAGGGCGTGGTTCAAATCAAATTCCTGACATTTCATCGGCATTGTTCCTGTTGACAATGGTTATAATATAAGCTGAAAATTCTTAAAATATAGCAAACACGATTCACTAAAAAAGGGAGCCGAAGCTCCCTTCCCTATCTGTCTGCAAAAGTATAACTCTCAAGGGTGCGATTGTTGTCGTCCTTAAGATAAACATATCCTTTTCTTGCCAGAACAACCACGGTAACCGTATAATGGCATAACCGGCTGCCACGAAGGATATAGCAATCATATACCCTGCCCCGGCTGTTTACGGTAAGAGCATGTTTGCCCAAAGCGGCAAATCTGCCGTCTCTTACCTCCCAAACGTACAGATACGGTCCCTGGCGCTCAATCTGCATATTTGACCAAGTCAAACTTTTGAGCGGGCGCGCATAAGGCTGGTGTATGACAGTACCGTAATCGCTGACCCTGGTCGGACGCATACGGCGCACTCGATTATACAGGCTCTCATAGCGCTCATAAATCTGAACCGCACCGTTCAGATTTCCCAGAAACTTGTCCATTTTCGTTTGTGCCAGAGCACAGGATGCCAACGCGCAAAGCATCATCAACATCCAAAATTTTTTTGCTTTCATATACTTAAATTTTTAAATTTCACAATAAGAAATCAGCCCACAATAATCATCAAATCAGAGTGTTAGAATAACATATTTTAACAGGGGTGTCCATAATTAATTTTTTGTCTATTTTTTTAACAAGCCGCGAGTGAAGATGACAAACTGTAGCCAGCTTGACCGCAATACTGGCTGCGGCGTGAATCTTTATTGAAGCGCGTTGCTTTCTACGTGCATATCGTGAGGCCATGCCTTGTGTCTATGGATGCCCTGCTCGACCGAGGAATGCCGGATCAAGTCCGGTAATGACAGAGAGAGTGTATGGGCTTGACCGGGGAATCCATGAGGGAGATGTCCGGGACAAGCCCGAACATGACATAAAGAAAAGCAGCCCCGATAATGACATAAAAAACAACCCCGAACATTACATAAAGAAAAAGCAAATCGAACATGACATAAAAAAAATATAAGTTCGGGAGTAACTGAAGAAGGTGCCGGAAAATGACAATAACCGGATTGTTCCGCTCAATGGACACCTGCTCTGCAAACAGGATATCCGAAAGTATAAAAAACAGGTTCTCATTTCTGAGAACCTGTTTTCCCATATGAAGAAGATTACTTTCAGCTAACTATCAGAATTTATATTTAGCGTTGAATAATCCGGTGTGATCCTCGTAGTGATCACGGAATCTGCCCTCGTAACCGAGAGACAGTTCGACGTTGTCATTGACGTCAGCTGTCAGTCCGACGCCGGCTTCAACGCCAAAGCGGTCAAGAGCCTGTCCGTTTACGGTATAGGCTGAACCGTTTGCCAGCGTTACAACCGAGCTGCTGTCGTCGTTGAACATGTCGTAGGTCATCGCCAGACGGGCTTCCGGACGCAGATTCATGCCGTTGTCCAAAGCGAAGTCCTTCTTGAGGCTGGCGCCGACGACACCGGTCAGGATGTCGGAGGTGTTTTCGCCAACCTTCTGTCCGGCACTGTCACGATAACCGTCCTGACGAATGTTGACATAGCGCAGGCCGGCTTCCGGAGTCAACATGGCGCCGCAAAGGTCAATGTCATATCCGGTCATTGCCTGCAGCCCAATGCTGTCAACATCATAATCGGCGCTTACCGGCATACCGGCGACATTCTTCTTCTCGCTGTAGTCAGACCAGCCGTAAGTCGCAATTCCGTTTACGAACCAATTGGAGGGTTTATACTCGCCGTAAGCGATTGCCGTATGCGTGTCAACATCGGTCTTTCTCATGAAACCGTCGATATCCGAAGACGTATAGGCATAACCGATACCCAATTTTACGTCATCATTGACGTATTTTTCGGCACCGAAAGCAATACCTTCGCTGTCGGCATCAAAGCCTCTGGCCTTGCGGGTATCGTCAGCCTTGGAGTGGTTGAACAGCCCCTGAACCCACATGGCACCGCGTTTGAAAATGCTGTCGCCGGAGGACATTCCTTCATTGCCGGTTACAATCGAACCGCCGCTTAAACGGCTGCCGACGGCGGCAAATACCTGATTGGCGGTTTCGGTAGCATTGGACTGGACCATCGCCGCGGTTTCAGGCGCAAGAGCCGTAACGGCATTGACCAAAGCGCCCTGATCGGTTTGAGCCAGCGTGTTCAGATGCTCGGCCATCGCACGGGAAGCTCCGGTCAGGGAAGACGCGTCAGAATTGCCGCCGACCCAGGCATTGACGGTATTGGCGTTGGAAACCGTACCGCCCGCGTTAACAACCGCGGAAGCAACTTCGCCCGAATCTTTTTTGGAAACATTCAGGGTATTCTGCGTATCTCCGAACTCAACATTGTACAGCGTATTGCTGTTGGAAAGTTTCAGACCTTCTTCGCCGCGGTCCACAGAACCCTCTTTTACAGAAACTTCATCAGCAAAAGAATAGGTTCCCTCGCCGGCGTCAATGCCGATAACCGGATTGATGACAGCCGAACCGCCCTCGCTCAGATAGGTTTTGACTGAACCGCCAACTTTGCCGCCGGCTGCCTCTTCAACATTATCGACATTAAACGACAAAGTCGAATTATCCGCAAGCGTTACGTCGCCGGTCAGGGTGCTGGAAGCCAAATCCAACACGCCGCCGTTGCCGACTTTGGCATCGGCAGTATAGTCAACACCCAGTTTGGTCGTACCGTAAGTGGTCAACTGAGAAGTTTTCAGATTTTCGCTGTCCAAATCCAGAGAAGAACCGGCACTGACATAAATTTCATCAGCATTAGATTCCTCCGCAACCAGAGACGAAGCGGCGACATCGGCACTGATGTTGAGTTCGCCGCCATCAAAACTGGTCATGTGCGCGGCGGAATCAAGAACCGTAATGTTGCCGTTATTATCGATTTCGCCGTTCAGAACACCGGCCAAATCGATATACCCGTTATTGGTTACCTTATTGCCTTTGCCCTCAATGTTCAGGGTTGCCCCCTGATTGACGGTCAACAGGCCGAGATTGTTATCAATATTACCGTTAACCGTACTGTTGCCGTTGAATTCGGCTTTCGGCGCGACCTTAAGTATAACGGCGATTTTTTCTTCGCTGTCTTCTTTTGCCGGTGTATTTTTGCCATCTAATTTCAGACTGCCGTTTAAGGTGCCGCCGTTGGAGACATAGCTGCCGCCAGCCGTTTGTGTGTCATAGCTTTCATCATCTCCGGCTTCGGCCAATGCAGCGCCTGAAATCGTGATATCTGTTTTTTCGGCATTGATGATACCGTTGTTAACCAGCGAACCGGCAACATTAAATTTGGCATTATCGCCCGTCGGCTCTTCATCAGCTGCCGCACCGCGGTTCATATCCCGAATCAGATTCAATGTGGCATTGTCGGCAACTACAACCGAACCGCCCTGTTCAACGTTGGTCTCACGCGAGGCGATAATACCGACGGCATCTTTCAGAACATTGACAATGCCGCTGACATTAAGGGTTGATTTTTCAGTACCATCATTCTTGGAAGCCGCACGGATCAGGGCATCTTTGCCGCTCATGTTAACCGTGCCGGCAACGTTGATTTCTCCATTAGGATAACCGGCGACAATCTGAGCACCGTCGGCGATATTAACCGTTGCGCCTTCTGCAATGTCCACTTTGCTCAAACCCTGCAGAATGCTGCCTGACTGCCATTTCGGGTTTTCCGGGTTGGAAACTTCCATTTGACCGGAAGCATTAACAACCGCGCCTTTGCCAATCGTCAGGTCGGTAACGGCAATACCGGCGCCGTCCGTAATATTAACGTTTGCATTTTCGCCGAGAACAACCGTCCCTTCACCATTAGCATTGCCAATACCGTTAAACTTTCCGTCCGGCGCGCCGCTCATCGAAACATTGCTGTTGGAAATGCTCAACGTATTGTCTGCACCAAGTTCCAAACGCGCGGGAGCGTTTCCGCTGTTGGCGATATTGACATCGGCACCGTCTATTGCAGTATCAATTGCAACATCAACCGTACCTTCAACATTGACAGCGCTGCCATCTTCGCCGGAGATGTTAAACTGCGATTTGGCATGTTCTCCGCCGCTCGCTGCGATTTTGTTATTACCTTCAAATGTTACGGTTTTGCCGGCGGCAATCGCCAGCTTGGAAGTATCGCCTGAAGCGCCTTCTGTTCCGCTTTCGCTATCTGTCGCCTTATACAGGCTGATACGGGTTCCGTCTTCAAAAGTCGTGTTGCCGACCTTGAAAGCCGTCGTGTCGTTATCAATTACCAGTGCACCGTCCGCTCCGACAATATCAGATTCGCCGTCGCCTTTTTTGACGGTCAAATCAACAGCGCTTAAATCAACGTCAGCGTTGCGCGTGGAAGTCAGATAGCCTTCAACATTCATTTTTGCGGCTTCGCCTTCATTGGCGTTGAATTTTGTCTTTCCTTCAAAAGTTACAAAATCTCGGAAAGTATTTTCGCCGGAGACGGAAATTTCGCCGGCGTCAGCAAAACCGACACGGCTTGCATCGGCTTCACTGGTACCTTCCGCCTTCAAGTCGAAAGTAGCGTCTTTTATGGTTGAACCGGCTTCTACCATAAAAGTATTGCCGGCAGTTGTTTCTACATTGCCGGTATATTCTGCAGCCAAAGCATTGGCGGCAGTCAGCAGGACTGCCATAGACGCTCCGGCTAAGAGTGTTTTTTTCATTACAATTTTCTCCCAACTAATGTGGTTTAAAAGGAAAATAACTTTCAGACATCGCTCTAAAAGTATAATGAATTATACAAGCTAAATTTTAAATAGCAATAGATTATACAATTAAATATTTAACGATATAACAGGGCATATCGCAAAAACAGCACAAGCCCTGATTTTGCCGGGGTTTCGACTAAAGATAACAGATTGGATAAAATAAACGGAATCAGCGGTTGCCGATGACAGAATCGATTACGGCTTCCACAATATTCAACTCTTTTTCGCTCATGGAGCGCATTTTTATCGACATCGACTCAAGACGTTGCAGATGATTGGAGGGAAAAGCGGATATCCTCCGGCTGACAAATTTCGGATAACCTTCGTCATCTTCGGACGGCTCTATAAAATTTTCGGTTTTGGACAAAGTTCCGGCAAAAAGCTCATCCATGCTCACATTCAAAACATCGCACAGATTGATAACCTGTTTCAGATCCGGCATCGTCCGGTCATTTTCAAGATTGCCGATGGTTTTGAAATTACAGTTCATTTTGTCGGCAAGCTGCTCTTGCGTCAGATTGTTGGCCTTGCGAAAAGCCTTGATTTTGTAGCCTATCTTGAAAATATTTTTATTTGGTAACACCATTGCCTTTTTCCTCTTCGATGTAAAATATATTATACATCGAGAGCGGCTGATTACCCACTATACTATACATTAAGAATTATATGTACAATAGATTATACACAGATAGCGGCCAATATTTCGCCCGAGCAAAACATAAGGTTTATTTACACAGTAAAAAAGCCTCCGTAACAACGGAGGCTTTTTTGAAAACATACCCGATGATTAACGCTTCGAGAACTGGTAAGAACGGCGGGCTTTGGCCTTACCGTATTTCTTACGCTCAACGGTTCTGTCGTCGCGGGTCAGGAATCCGGCTTTTTTCAGGACAGCGCGGAGTTCCGGCTCGTATTCGTTCAGGGCTTTGGCGATACCGTGTTTGATAGCGCCGGCCTGACCGGACAAACCGCCGCCTTTTACGGTGCAGACAACGTCAAATTCATTAACGCGGTTAGCTACCTCGAAAGGCTGGTTGATAATCATTTTCAGAACCGGGCGGGCAAAGTACTGATCAATGGACTTGTCATTGATGGTGATGTTGCCTTTGCCGGGTTTAACCCATACGCGGGCAACAGCGTCTTTTCTCTTACCCGTGGCATAAGAACGGCCCTGTTTGTCACGGCTGGGCTTTCTGGCAGCTTTAACTTCGGCGGTCGCAGCCTTAATTTCGTTCAAAGATTCTAATTTCTCAGCCATTATAATGCGCTCCTTTTATTCTTTTCGTTCCAAGAAGCGATGTCCAAAACCTCAGGGTTCTGAGCGGTATGCGGATGCTCGCTGCCTGCATAAACTTTCAACTTGGTCATCTGCTGACGGCCCATCGGATTGCGGGAAATCATGCGTTCAACAGCTTTCTCGACAACTCTTTCCGGAAAACGGCCGGACAATACCTTGCCGGCTGTGGTTTCTTTAATGCCGCCGATCCAGCCGGTATGTTTGAAATATTTCTTCGCGGTCAATTTCTTGCCGGTCAGCTTTACTTTGTCGGCATTGATAACAACGACATAGTCGCCGCAGTCCAGGTTCGGAACATAGGAAGGCTTGTTTTTGCCCTGCAGAATTTTGGCAATCTGAGCTGCCATACGACCCAGAACAACACCTTCGGCGTCAACGACATACCATTTTCTTTCAATGTCAGACGGTTTTGTTGCGTAAGTGTTCATATTTATCTCTCTTATAAAGATGGTTATTGAATTCGAAACGAATATACAGGAATAAACATGAATGTCAACAATAAAAAATCGTTTTTTTTCAACAAACTAATCAGAGGTATTATAATACCGTTCATTAACATCTTGTTTTTGCTTTCTTTATGCTCATTATAAGAAAAAGCTCCGCGAAACAAATCGGGAGCTTTTCTTAAATCGGTTATATTTTCATTTACAAGGCTGATAGAGGCCTTGTCCATCTTTGCGGAAACGCTTTTCAACCGCACTTTCATTTGTTTGTTCGCCGTCATCGCACCAATCATAGGTTTTGAACGTACAAACGACCTCGCCGTCCGGCATTATTCCTTCCAAAACAATCCATTCCTGATGTCCGTAATTTGAGTTATTATGCTCTTCGCGACTTTCATCAACTTTTACCAGACGACGCATTTCGCCATCTGCATATTGATAAAGCCCCGTGCTGCTCAAAATGATTTCATCATACCATATCTCATTACATCCACCAATATAAGTGAGTTTTTGCTCTTTTTGCAAAAACAAGTCATGGTCTTGGGTCTGAAAGAGATTGGAAAATTTATCTCCCAAGAGCAGCTCCGGAGACGGCCTCAGCCAAATACCCAAAACATATTGGTATAACTCTTTCTCATCTACCAGCACATAGCGATGCTTAATTAGCTTTACGGTTCCGGCTTCATAGCAAAATAAAATCAGAAATTTTCTTTCCGTTTCATCCCTTGCGGCACCATCCGAAGTCCAGCAATCCGTATATTCTGGAATCTCAGAGAACTGCGATTTTGCGGCATCATAAGCAACTTCAAGCATCTCTATCTCTTCGCGGCTCGGAAAACTCAGACCATATTCTGAACAGATTGCTTCCGCCTCCTTTTGGGTAATTCGTTGACCGAAAGACCGATGAAGAGGGATGTAAATTTCAGGCACGACATAAACACCGTCAACCGTTCTTTCCATGCTTTTATAATGCCATGGCTCTTTAATCTCGCTATCTGTTCTGAAACTTTCAGAATAGCGTACGATTTTATTTTTTGTTTCCATACAAAATAAAGTTTAAAATTATACAATAGAATACTTATTCACTCTGAGCGGGAGAGTGGCGCAAATTTTCCCTTTTGTCAATGTTTATCTAAATGAGAGCCTTGAGTTCATAAAGTTTTTCCAGCGCTTCGCGCGGCGTCAGCTCATCGGGATTAACGGCTTCCAAAGCCTCCTCCACCGGCGAAAAGCGTTCGACTTCCTCTTCCGCGACCTTTTTCTGCACAGAGGCAAAAAGCGGCAAATCGTCGGCCAGATCATTTATCTTCTGGTTTTTCTTGTCGTGTTCAAGGGCGTCCAAAACCTGTTCGGCGCGTTTGATAACCACCGACGGCAAACCGGCCAGCTTGGCAACGTGAATGCCGTAAGAACGGTCGGCGGCGCCGGGAATAACCTCATGCAGAAAAACGACTTCGTCGTTGAACTCTTTGATTTTCATGCAGTGCAGCGACATACGGTTCAGTTTGGAAGTCAGCGAGGTCAGCTCGTGGTAATGCGTGGCAAACAATGCCCGGCAGCGGTTTTTTTCATGCAGATGTTCAATGACTGCCCAAGCTATCGACAGACCGTCAAAAGTCGCCGTACCGCGGCCGATTTCATCAAGAATGACAAACGAGCGTTCATCCGCCTGATTCAGAATGCTGGCGGTTTCGACCATCTCAACCATAAAGGTCGAACGGCCGCGCGCCAAATCGTCCGAAGCGCCGACACGGGAAAAAATCTTGTCGATAACGCCGATATGCGCGCTTTTGCAGGGAACAAAGGAGCCCATCTGCGCCATAACGGCAATGATGGCGTTCTGCCGCAGGAAAGTCGACTTACCGGCCATGTTCGGACCGGTCAGCAGCCAAATCAGCGAACTGTCGTCGCTCAGGCAGCAGTCGTTGCCGACAAAAGCGCCGGCATGGTCACGCTCTATCGCCTCTTCGACAACCGGATGGCGCCCGTCTGCCACGTCAAAGACCAGAGAATTGTCCAGAACCGGACGGCAGTAGTTTTTTTCGACGGCCAAATCGGACAAAGCCGCGCCGACGTCAAGCTCCGCCAGCGCCTTGGCCGTGCGCGAAATGTCATTGGAAGCAATCGTGACGTCCTGAACCAGATTGTTGAATATTTCAATTTCCATCGCCAGCGCCTTGTCGGCCGCGCCGCGGATTTTGTTTTCCAAATCGGCCAGTTCGACCGTGGTAAAACGCGAAGCGTTCAAAACCGACTGACGGTGAATGAACTCTTTGTTTTCCAGCATTTCGGCGGCAAACTTGCTCTGCACTTCGATAAAATAGCCGATAACGTTGTTGTATTTGATTTTAAGGTTCGAAATACCGGTGCTTTCGGCATATTTGTTTTGCAGCTCCACAATCAGCTTATGGCTGTCGTCCTTTATCTCCTTAATCTCGTCCAGCGGCGGATAATAGCCCTTTCTGACAAAACCGCCGTCACGCGCCAGCAGCGGCAGTTCTTCCTCCAGCGCACCGTCCAAAGCCGAAACCAGATGGTCGTGATAGCCGAGCCGGTCGGCGACGGCCTTCAGAGCTTCAGGAAGTTTTTCCAGCAAAGCTTCCGCTCCGGCCGCCGAAAGCAGATTTTTGATTTTCGGAATAGCCGCCAGCGTCGTCTTGATATTGGCCAGATCGCGCGGACCGCCGCGGCCGAGCGTCAGGCGCGAAACGGCACGTTCGACATCCGGACAGGACTTGAGCAGCGCGCGCAAATCCTGACGGATGTTTGAATTGTCGTTAAAAAACTCAATAATATCCAAACGCTTGTTGATTTCTTCAATATCCAGCAGCGGATTGGCAATTCTGTTAGCAAGCAGGCGCGCACCGGCACCGGTTACCGTACGGTCGACAACCGAAAGCAATGAAGCTCCCTTGTCGCCGATCATGGATTCCAGAAGTTCCAGATTGCGGCGGGTGGCGCCGTCGATTTCCATAACCTTGTGGACATAGATTTTGACCGGTTTTTCAACACGCGGAATACGGCCTTTCTGCGTATTTTCGACATAATCGAGCAAAATGCCGGCCGCCGTCGTTTCGGAACGGCTGAAACTGCCGAACGCGTCCAGCGTGTTGACTTTGAAAACATCGAGCAGACGTTTTTCGGCATTGGCGGAATTAAACCGCGCCTGCGGCAGAACGGTCAGCTTCTCGCGGTATTCGTTCAAAACCGGAAAAATCTCGGGCGTTTGCAGAAAACTGTCGGCAACAACGATCTCAACCGGCATCAGCCGCGCCAGCGAAGAGCTTAACAACATGGCTTCGGTCTTAGGCTTAACAGCCTGTTCCTGCGTATAAAAATCTCCGGTTGAGAGGTCGAGCCAAGACAAACCCAGACTGTCGCCGATTTTGGCAATGCTCAAAAGATAGTTGTTCTTTCGCGAATCGAGAAGGTTTTCCTCGGTCAGCGTACCGGGCGTTACCAGCCGGATAACCTCGCGCCGGACGCAGGATTTGGAACCGCGTTTTTTGGCTTCCCTGGGGTCTTCGGTCTGTTCGCAAATGGCAACCTTGAAACCCTGGCGAATCAGTTTGGCCAGATAGCTTTCATAGGCATGAAAAGGCACGCCGCACATCGGAACATCCTGATTGTCAAGCTTTCCGCGTTTGGTTAAGGCTATGTCCAGGGCTTTGGAAGCGATGACCGCATCGTCGAAAAACAATTCATAAAAATCGCCCATGCGGTAAAACAGAAGGTAGTCCTTGTGCGCGCTTTTGATTTCAAGATACTGCGCCATCATCGGCGTCAGGGGAGTCGTCTTATTTTCAGTCATTTTAAAATTTTAAGTCTATTTAAACCTCTTTGCGTTAGTATGTATAATAGTATATTTTCGGCTCACGTCTATCTTTTTTTGCAACTTATGGAACCTCATGCCATGTTCGGAAACCGCAATAAGATTTTTAACATCGAAAAGAACACCCAGTTTGTCGACCGCGTCCTGTTTCTGTCCCTGCCCTCGGCGCTGGTGTTTATCATGCTGGTGGCGCTGCGGCTGATTACGCCGACGCTGGCGATTATATCCTATGCGACCATCATTTTCTTCAATATCGTCTTTCTGTTTCCGATTACCTTTGAGCTGCAGCAGCTGAAGCGCTACATTACCACGCTTTCGCGCGGCGAAGATTTTGACGAAAAGCTGATGACCCTTTCCGAAAAGGAAGCCAAGGAAATTGTCGACGCGGTAAACGCTATGCACCAGTTCTGGGCGCACAAAACCGACGTGTTGGAAGCGCAGACCATGTCGGACACGGCCGTTCTGGATTCCCTGCCGGATCCGATTTTGATGATTGACCGTTCGGGAAACATTCTCGGCGCCAACCTTTCGGCCCGCAGCCTGATGGGCAACGACATTACAGAAAAGAATATCGACGGCCTTTTCAATTCAAACAATTTTATCGAAGCCGTTTCCAAAGTTTTGAAAAAGCAGAGCAAGTCCGAAAATCTTATATTTTATGTGCGCGGCGGCAAAAAAAACGCCGAACCGCAAAAACTTTACGCGCACATCAAGCAACTGCCCTGGCTTTCCAAAGGCCGCGCCGTAGCGGTTATTTCGCTTTATGATCTGACCAAGGCCGTCAAAATCGAAAAAATGCAGTCTGATTTTGTCGCCAACGCCAGCCACGAACTGCGTACGCCGCTGTCGATTATTTCCGGCTTTATCGAAACATTGCAGACCTCGGCCAAAGACGATGAAGAAGCCCGCGAAAAATTTTTGAAAATCATGAGCGAACAGGCCGAATACATGTCCTCGCTGATTGAGAACCTGCTGTCGCTTTCCAAAATCGAAATGAGCCAGGACCAGAAGCCGGACGAACCGACTGACGTCAAACGGCTGATTGAAGAAGTGACGCAGGCGCTCTCGCTTAAGGCCAAAGAACGCGAAATCAGCATTAAAACCGAAATCGGCAAAGATTTTCCGGATGAAATTACGGCCGACAGCCGACAGGTTAAACAGGTTATTCAGAATCTGACCGACAATGCCGTAAAGTACGGCCTGAGCAAAAGCGAAGTTACCGTCAAGGCTTCCGTCGTCGACGGAATTCCGCCGTCCAAGAGTTTCAAGGTTGCCAAAGGCCGCGCCGTGGCAATTTCGGTCAATAACAAAGGCCCGAAGATTACGCCCGAGAATCTGGCGCGGCTGACCGAAAGATTTTACCGATTGCAGGAACATAAGGACCTTAACATAAAAGGAACAGGACTGGGGCTTTCAATTGCCAAACATATTATCCTGCGCCACAAAGGAAACCTGACCGTTACGTCTACATCCTACAACGGCACGACTTTTACCATCTATCTGCCGATTGAACAAAATTAGAAACGGCCCTCTCTTTTGAGAGGGCTTTTTTGTATGACAAAAAAATTTTATGTAGCTCCA
>ENA-UOJD01000391-UOJD01000391.1-human-gut-metagenome-genome-assembly--contig:-P48-NODE-391-length-64966-cov-19.835051_pt1 | contig 64966 bp, 61 predicted proteins | sample MGYA00242342_ERZ723889 | MGnify/ENA metagenome assembly ERZ723889 | reverse complement strand
GCAGCCGGAAGCGCCTCCTGGCGCACCATGCGGCGGAAAAAGGGGATGTCCTCCGGAGCCAGAAAGTCGTGCGTGGCGCGTACCGACCTCTCCCACAGATCGGTAAGTGCGTCGAGTTCGTGCGCAGCCGGAGATGCGAGACGCTCGACCATGATTATAAGATCGTTACGGGTTGTTTGCGCCGGGTGAAGCTGCGTGTGAGGGCTGCGGCGAAGGGGGTGTGGAAACTCCGTGCTCCGACCGGACATCCCTTGACGCAGGCGCAGCAGCGGATACAGCGCGCAGGGTCGGTGTGCGCCTCGTCGCCCCGCGCGACGGCCTGCGTCGGGCAGATCGCGGCGCAGCGGCCGCAATGGGTGCAGCGGTCGGCATCGCATGCGGGCAGGTAGACGACCGGGTTTTTCTTCTGCCGGCGGCGGTAGCCCACGACGAAACGGATGAAGCGCAGCATCGGCACGAGCGGCGTGTGCACGTCCTTCAGTTTTGCGGCGTCGACCGGGGCAGGCGTTCCCGCCGCGAGTTTTTTGCGCACCGCGGCGCCGAACTCCGCGGCCCGGGCGAGGTCCTGCGCGTCGGGGCGTCCTGCGGCGACGGGGGTTTCGGGGGTGCTGTACGAGTGCTCGCCGACGAATGCCGCTGCGGCCACGGGGACGAATCCCTGCCGGGCGGCGAGCGCGGCCAGCTCCGCGGCGGCCTTTTCGAAGGCCCGGTTGCCGTAGACCGCGATCACCACGGCGGGCGTTCCCGAGCCGCGGAGCGTTTCCAGTCTTTTTGCGGCCGTCGGGGCCACATGTCCCCCGTAGACGGGGGCGGCGATGACCGCCACGGCGCCGGCCGACAGTGCGGCGGAGTGTGCCGCGGCGTGCGTCAGGTCGATGGTTTTCAGGGCGGCGGCTTCGGTCCCGGCGTCGGAGGCGATGCTCCGGGCTACGGTCTCGGCGATTTTTTTCGAAGTGCCCGTCGGCGAGAAGACGACGGTGCAGACGGTTTCCGGTTTCATGGCGTTGGGTGTTGACTTGCGGGCAAAGATAATCAAAAATCCCGTGCCTCGGACCTTTTGTTGCAGATTACGGCTCTTTGGCTTATATTTGCCCCGCAACTTTAAACGACAGATTATGAGGATCAAAACTTTTGAAATCCGCGTCGACCCGGCTTTCCGGGAACACGACGAGCGGACGGTGAACGAATTCCTTTCGGCCGTCCGCGTGCCGCGTCTGCACTGCGGATGCCTGCGCAGCCGCAGTGCGTGGATGCTGCTTGTCATTTTCAACGAGGAGACCGCCGACGAACCCGCGATGCGCGCCGCGCTGGCCGGCAGGCACCTCCCCGCGGGGGCGGAACTCACGCCCGGGGAGTGCGAACGCTTCGAGGCGCTCCGCGTGTGGCGCGACCGGCGTGCGGCCGAAATGGGCTGCAAGCCCTTTGTCATCGCCTCGAACCGCGACCTGCTCAACGTGGCCCGGAGCGGAGCCGCCTCGCCTGCCAACCTGCTTTCGATCGCGGGATTCGGTTCCCGCAGAGCCGAACGCTACGGCGAGGAGATCGCTGCCGTGCTCGGTTCGGTCGCAGAGGCGGATTTCGACTGAATGTCCGGAAGTGAGTTCGTGCCGGAAAAACGGGTGCGGACCGGAATTTTTTTCTATATTCGCTGCGATACAACTAAATTTTGGGAAAGATGAAAACGAAACTGATTGCCTGTGCGGCGCTGCTGATGGCGGCATGCTGCGGAAGTCCGTCGGCCCGAAAGGCCGCGGCGACGAAAACCGAAGTGAAACACGGCCCGGAGATCGTTCTCGCGGCCCCCGACACCGTGGGTGGGACGAGTGTGAACGAGGCGCTGGCCAACCGCCGCTCGTGGCGCGAATATGCGGCCGCGCCGCTGACGCTCGAAGAGCTTTCGGGCGTGGTGTGGGCCGCCGCCGGCATCAACCGCCCCGGCACGGACCGCCTGACGGCTCCTTCGGCGCTGGCGCTCTATCCGGTGCGTGTCTATGCGTTTTTCGCCGAGGGCGTCTATCGCTACGACGCCCGGGCGCATAAGCTGGTGCGCGTGCTGGAGGGCGACCGCCGCAAACTGACCGGGATGCAGGACTTCGTCTTCGCCGCGCCGCTGAATCTGGTTTATCTGGCGGACCGGACGGTATACGAGGGCCGGAATATCCCGGCGGAGCATGTCCGCTACCTCTGCGGGCAGGATGCCGCGGGCTATGCCGAGAATGTCAACCTCTACACGGCGGGGCACGGCCTGCGCTCGATCACGCGCGGCAGCGTTCCCGAGGCGGAACTGCTGGCGGCCCTCGGGCTGGAGCCGGCGCGCTGGTTCGTGGCGTTGGCGCAGACCGTCGGCAAATAGGCCTTCCGGCCGGCGGGAAGGGCGACCCTGCGAAAGGGCCGCCCTTTTTCGTGTCGCCGATGGACCGGCCGGGACTTGTCTCCGCGCTTCGGACGTCGACCGCCTGAAGGCCGGCTATCCGATGCGTCGGGTGCGGCCCGACGCCCGAATCCGGGGCTGGCGGCTACTCGTTGCCTTCTCCGAAATAACGCCACAGCGGCGCGGCCATCAGGGCCTGCCGGATACGGTCGGTGCGGAGCAGCTCCAGCACCTCTTCGCGCGTCAAGAGGTGCACGCGCAGGTCCTCCGTCGGGTCGAGACGCTGTTCGCCGAGCGGTTCGACGCCCGTGGCGAGGTAGCAGTAGGTGAGGTTGTTCTGTGTGGCGGGGTTGGCCGAGAGGGTCGTCAGCAGACGCCACTGGCCGCCGCCGTAGCCCGTCTCTTCCATCAGTTCGCGCTGCGCGGCGTCGAGCGGCGAGGCGTCCGACGGCTCGGTGACGCCGGCCGGAATTTCATACGAGGTTTCGCCCAGCCCGTGGCGGTACTGGTCGATCAGCACGAACCGTCCGTCGCGGGTGACGGCCGTGACGTTGATCCAGTCGGGATATTCGAACACATAGTAATCCGGAATGCGGCGTCCGTCGGGCAGTTCGAGGCTTTCGTGGCGCACGGTGAACCACGGTTTGCGGGCGAGATATTCGCTCGTGAGGACTTTCCATTTGCGGTTTTTCGGATTTTCCATCATTGTAATGCTTTCGGATAGGGCAAAAATAGTGTTTTTTTGTTATATTTGATGTAGTCTGAAGGTATTTAATTGACTACAAATAGATTAAAAGAAACTCGCATGAGAATGGGCAACGGATAAGAAATTGGTAAAGTGCTTTGATACACTATATTTCTCATGCTGTCAAACAACTCTTATTTGTTTGCAAATATAATATTATTGCAGGTAATAATCAAAAATAACGAGGTTTATTTTCATTTTTACCTGCTGATATTTGTTCCGGATTATCAGATGCGATATATTTGTAATTAGGATTCGTACCGTGTTCCAAGCGGTTCATAAGTAACGACTTGCGGAGTTTTGGCAACAAGGGGATGCGGCTCCGTTTTATAGAAATGACTTATGCAAACCGACTTATCCATTTACAACAGTCTTCGCCCTTCCTTTATAGAAGGCGTTCACGCCGTGAAGTTCAATGCTTTGTCGGCGGTCATATCGCGTTACCGGGATTATGCCCGCAGTTCCGAACAAATAAAAGCGTACTCGGGAGATTCTCTGCTGATGCGGGACATCGCCTCCTTGCTTGACGAAGCACCCCGTCCCATAACGAGGGAATACCAGGATTTCACCCCGTTCCTGCTTCTTCTGATGCTTTCGGAGGAATTTCATGCCGTCCATTACGTCGAGCGTCTTGTAACGTGGTATTTCGGCTACTGTTGTGTCGATGAACTGCGGACGGTTTGCACCATTCTGTCCGAGTGTTCCTACCCGCATCACGACACGCTGCGGCTGCGGTTCAAGAATTACCTGCGTGAAGCCCGTAAGACATTGGGTATGCCCGTTGAATGTAACGCTGCTGTCATGCTGAAAATGCTCGACGCCTCTTATGAACATCTCACTCCCGCCGATGTCGGGGAGTTCGAGGAGCTGTTGCACCTGGGGGACGATTACGAGTTCATCTCCCGTGTCAAATCGAATTATCTTGCCTCGGATAACGTCACGGAACTCGCCGGGGTTTGCGGGTATTCCAGCACGATTACCTTCCGCCGGCGTTTCCAGCGGGTTTTCGGCTGCTCGGCCTCCTCGTGGTTACGTCAGCGCCGTATCGAACGTATCGGGGAGTTGTTGCGGACGACACACTACACGTTGCAGGAAATAGCCTACATGTGCGGTTTCTCCGCCCAATCCCACTTTACGGACTTTTGCAAGCGGAATATGGGGAGCAATCCCACTTCCATCCGCCAGGAAGGTCGGATCTGACATTAAAATCGGCTCCGTGATAAAAAAACGAAGAGAAAGATAAAAATCGTAATCCGCCGGTTTTTCGATTCGCTAACTTTATACGCGAAAGTAACAAGACGGATTATGATTGCATTTATAGAAAAATTAAACAGCGAAGTCCTGCGGAGTATCGAACGTATCGAATCGCGGGATACCGACGTGTTGAAAAAGTCGCTTGAAGCGTCACGTGTCCTGGGAGAAGCGTTCGACCGTTTGAAACAATATATCATCGGCTACCGTTTTCAAAACGATGACGAGGAAATAAAGTTCTTCAAAGAAATCAAACCTCGTCTTTTTTGCCGTCTGATCTATTACCGCAAGCTCTACAATATCGAGATGAACCGTCCGGTAGGAAGTATCGAGGCACAACGGGAGTACCTGGACGCCCATGTTCGGGCCATCAACGCGTACACGCAGAAACGCCTCGACTTTATCCGCTATTTCCGCAGCGGCGCTACACACCTGGACAGCCTCTATTTCCTGCGCGGGCAGACCGACACGGAGCAATACCTGGAAACCTTCTACTATGAACTCGACCCGCAGTTTTCGACAAACGCGGATTTCAAGGTGGCGAAAATCCTGGCCAACGATATGTTGTCGGTTTATCTTATGGGCGAATTGGAATCACTGGAGAGCACGAACCTCCGGAACATGGTTCTGCCATTGCCTGACGTGCGTCCGACATGGCAGGACTCGAAGACGGATCTGACGGAACTTATTTACCTGCTCGACAGTAAAGGCTGTTTCGGCAATGTGCCACTCACGCAACTTGCCAGCTACATTTCCAACGCTTTCAACGTACACCTCGACATGAACCTTTCGAGGACATTCTGCGATATGAAAATCCGAAACAACCCGACACCGTGGCTTGACAAGGCGAAAGAGGCCCTGCTTAAACGTATGCAGACGTGGAAGCGAAACAAGAAAAACGGCAATTCCGAGTAGAACATGAACCGGTAAAGCACTCTATTTCTTATAGAAGCACTGATAATCAGCGTTGTATATAACAAAAGAACCGAGGTCGGTTTTCCCCCGTAACTCTCGAAAGGAACTTTCCCGAACGCCCGTATTTGCACCCGTATAAGGAGCCGATACGGGTGTTCCGTTGTAGCCCCGTCCGGATTAGAACACCGTTAAGCGTTGAATCACAGTATGCTATCGCATTTCTGCCAATAAAAATACCGAGTACGGGCCGCGGATTTCGGTAAAAAACACTGCCTTCTTCACCGCATGAACCGTTGAGAATCAGTTCACTGCAAATTATCAAAAAAAAGTCGTACCGACCTCGTTTTAAGCTGTCCATATAAGCCCGACCTTTGTAACAGACTAAAAAACAAAGGAGTATGAAAATCATAGTGATCGGTTCGCGAGCCTATAACGAGCTTGTCGGGCGTATAGAGAAAATAGAGGCTGCAATCGCCTCTCTCCCTGAAAAGGGGCGTGCATGGAATAAGGAGTATATAAACGACGAATGGATGGACGGCGAGCAGGTCTGCCGTTACCTGGGCATCAGCGGGCGTACCCTTCAACGCCTCCGCTCGGATCACGTGATCACCTATTCGGCCATCAACCGGAAGCTGTATTATTCCCTCACGGAAATCCGCCGTGTGCTGAAGGAGCGTTCCGTGCGGCGCAAAAACCGACCAAAGGAGTAGGCCATGTTTCTGGATAAGGAATATTTCGACGGATGGATGCAGCGGCTCTCGGAACGGCTGGAACGTATTGAGAAGCTGTGCGCGGGGGACGTGGAGCAACCGCTTTCCATCCTGCCTGACGGGGAGCGTCTTCTGGACAATTACGACCTGTGCCGTATGCTCAATATCAGCAAGCGCACACTCCAGCGTTACCGCACCTCGGGAGAGCTGCCTTACGAGATGATCTATCACAAGACCTTCTACCGGGAATCGGACGTCCTGCGGTTCATCGAGCGTAACTTCAGTAATTTCCGCAAGCTGAAAAAGGATCGTCCTGCCGGTTCCGGTTAGGCCCTGTCCCGAGAGTCCGGCGTCATGGAAAAACGCGGAGATACATGGAATAAGGCACGACAAGGCGGTACAACCGTTCGATATTTGCCGTAAAATCAGTATGTTTGCACTTGGAAGCCTATATAATAATGAACAATGAAAGAAACAGATAAAATATATCCTGCCGACAAAGGGGAGGAAGAGCTGCTGCATAACGTGCGCCATATCTTGCAGGAAGCGCGCGCGAAGGTGATACATCATGTCAATTCGACCCTCGTGAGGGCTTACTGGCAGGTAGGGAAATATATAGTGGAGTACGAGCAGCAGGGAACCGGCCGTGCCGGATATGGCAAGGCTGTCATCAACACCCTTTCCAGGCGGCTCGTGGCGGAGTTCGGAAACGGGTTCACGGCCACCAACCTGCGGTACATGAGGCAGTTTTACCAGTGCTACCCGAAATATCACACGCTGTGTGATAAATTGAGCTGGTCGCATTGCCGCACGCTTCTCAAGGTGTCGGGCGATGCCGCCCGTGATTTTTACCTGCACGAGTGCGTCAAGGAAAACTGGAGTGTCCGGCAGCTCGACCGCCAAATCAACACGCTTTTCTATGACCGCTTGCTGGCCAGCCGAGACAAGAAAGCCGTGAAAGAGGAGATTTCCCGTACCGAACCCGGGCGTGTCGAACCCAAAGAGATCATCCGCGACCCGTATATCCTGGAGTTTCTCGGTATCCCCCAGGGAGAGCATTTTCTGGAAACCGATCTGGAGCAACTGCTCATCAGCCGCTTGCAGCGCTTGATGCTCGAACTCGGGAAAGGCTTCGCCTTCGTCGCGCGACAGAAGCGTATCTCCTTCGACGACAAGCATTTCTACATCGACCTGGTCTTTTACAATTACCTGGCCCGCTGTTTCGTTTTAATAGACCTTAAATCCGGGGAGCTGACCCATCAGGATTTGGGGCAGATGCAGATGTATGTCAATTACTACACCCGTGAGTTGATGAATCCCGGGGATAACCCTCCGGTGGGTATCGTCCTCTGCGCGGAGAAAAACGACGCGGTCGTCCGTTATACGCTGCCCGAAGATGAAAAGCAGGTCTTCGCCGCCCAGTACATGACCTATCTTCCCACGCAGGAGGAGCTGCAAACACTCTTGCAGGAAGTGTGACAACAACGCTCATGGGCATATGAAAAAAGCCGACGGAAATCTGTACTTCCGTCGGCTTTTCGCTTACATCTTAATCCCTTTCTTTGCGGGGCCGTTCTCCGGCGGGCTGCCCACGCCCGCGATCACGATGCGCCCCCCGGAGGCGTCGGCAATCTGCCGCAGCCGGGAAGGAATACGGGCCGCCGTGTTGTCTTCCTTCGGGAGCTCTTCCGCCGTGTCATGCCGTTCCCGGCACACGTCGTTATCCTCCTCCGCCTCCTTTCCCTCGCTCTCTTCTATCGGTTTGAGGCTTTGCTGTATCCTGCGGTCTATTTCCGTCAGGTCAGTTTTCAGGGCCGTCAGTTCGGGCTCCTTGCGCCAGGAACTTTCCACCACTTCCCGCAGGACGGGAATATCTTTCTCCAGTTCCTCGTTCTTTTTCCGGAATTTTTCCAGTGTCGGCTCGATGGTCGCGAGCGCGTGGATGAAGTTCATCGCCGCCAGTCGCGGGTCGGAGGCGATATTCCCGTAGTTATACTGGTATAGATAATCCCCTTCACCCCGGACATAAAAACGGTTCTGCACCAGGTCGAGCCCGTCTTTCCCGGTCGTTTCGCTCTGGACGAGCAGTTCGAACCCGTAGAGGCTCCCGATGGGTTCGAGCCTGTCGAGCGTGCGTGCCGTTTCGGCGATACGGTTGAGCTGTTTCCCGATGAGCTTGGGGTCGGAGGTTTCCAGCCCGTTCAGTTTCACGGGATTGCGGTACGAGCCGTCCTCGTTGAACTCGACGCGGGCCTTGAAGTGTTCCAGATCCTTGCCGATACGCCGTATCAGGTCGTTGTTCTTCTCTATCTTCTCCGTGATCTGCTCCAGCTTGTAGCGGCTCGATGATTTGCCGCGCACGAATGCCTGGCGTTCGCTTTCGAGCGTGGCGATCTTCTTCTCCAGGCGGGCCTTGTCCAGCAGGTCTGTATTTCCCGAGAGGACGGCGACATACTCGGAAAAATTCATGCCGCTCTTCTCGTCGATGGCCCCCTCGTCGATGGTACGGCTTCCCATGTTGTTGGTCTTGAGCTGGCGGATGAACAGTTGCTTGTTGTGCAACAGCCCGAACTTGTAGGCGTCGAGCGACTTCTCGACGGCGTATAATATCACGTCCACCTTGTTGTCGGCATGGAGTTTGGCGATCTCGTTCCCGGTGCGTATTCCCCGCCCGTCGCGCTGCTCCAGGTCGCTGGGACGCCAGGGGCAGTCCAGGTGGTGTATCGCCACGCAGCGTTTCTGCGCGTTCACTCCCGTCCCGAGCATCTCGGTCGATCCGAAGAGTACGCGGATTTTCCCGGCGTTCATACCGGCGATCATCTCCTTGCGCGCTTTTTCCGAGGTCGCCTCCTGGATGAACCGCACCTCGCTTTGGGGTATGCCGTAATCCTCCGCGAGTTTACGCCGTATCTCGGAATAGACGTTCCACCCCGCTCCGGGTTTGTAGGTTCCCAGGTCGGAGAATACGAACTGCGTACCTTTGTACGCCTCGAAACGGCGGTAGTAACCGGCAATCATACGGGCGCAGTGGCTCGCCTTGTTGTCCACGTGGTCGCTGTATAGTTCGGGGTCTATCATACGCATATCGAGCGACATCTTGCGGGCGTAGTCTGTGGCAATGAGCATTTTCGCCTTTTCCTCCCGCTCCGAGAGCGGCAGGCGGCCCAGGAGCGTGGCATCGCCCGATTTGGCGAACTGCACCAGCCGTTCTATGAACTCCGTCTGCTGGGGTGTCGGCGGGATATTGTGCAATATCTCGTTCTTTTGCGGTCGGTCGATCCCTATATCCTCCGCCGAGCGGTAATCTGTAATCTCGGAGTAGAACATGGCCAGTTCGGGAACCTTGATGAAATATCGGAACCGTTCTTTCTGCACGACCTCGTTGGTCACGGAAAACTCGTAGTCGATGGTTTTCTTGGCAAATATGGCCGCCCAGGCATCGAAGGTGCGGATATTCTGACGCTCCAGTTCCTTCGGGCGCAGGTACTTGAAAAGCAGGTACAGTTCCGTGAGCGAGTTGGAGATGGTCGTTCCCGAGAGGAACGTCGCCCCCAGGTCGCGGCCCGTGCGCTGCTGTATGGTACGCAGCGCGAAAAGCATGTTGAGCGCCCGCTGCGACCCCTCGGGATTTCCGAGGCCCGCCACCCGGTCATGCCGGGTCGTGAAAGTCAGGTTCTTGAATTTGTGGCTCTCGTCCACGTAGAGGTGGTCGATACCCATGAGGCGGAAGTCCACGGCGTCGTCCTTGCGTGTTTCCAGCGCGTGCGCCACCTTCTGCAACTTGGCTTCCAGGTTGGCCTTGCGTTTCTGACACCCTTTCATCATGGCGCGGGAAACGTCCCTGCCTTGTGCTTTGAGCACTTCGAGGTTCTCCTCCACACAGTCCAGCTCGGCCTGCAATATCTCCTGCTGTATCTCCGGGGACTGGGGTATCATGCCGAACTGTTCGTGCGAGAGGATCACGGCGTCCCAGTCGTTGTTGCGTATCTCCCGGAAGATGCGCTCACGCTTCCGGGGCGTGAAATCCTCCTTGCCCGGGTAGAGGACTTTGGCCATCGGGTAAGCGGTGCAGAACGTCCGGGCTATTTCATGGATGTTGGCTTTCAGCCCGATAATCATGGGTTTGTTGGCCAGCCCGAGGCGTTTCTTCTCGTAGGCCCCGCAGCACATGATAAGGGTCTTTCCGCCGCCCACCTCGTGGTCGATTATCCCGCCGCCGAGCAGTTTGTCCATCCATATCGCGTCCTTCTGGCTGTCATACAGTTTGTCGATTCCCAGCCCCTTGAGGTCGAGGTCGGGGAATTCCTGGTGCGTCCCGTCGTACTTCGGGCGCACGTAACAGTTGAAAGTACGGTTATAGAGGTCTGTCAGGCGGTCTTTGAAGTCGGACGACTGCTCGCGCAGCCATTCGGGGAAAGCACCCCGGATCTCGTCTATCTTGCTGTTGGCGAGCTGTATGGCCTCCCCGTCACGCACCTTGACCTCCCGCCGTTCGCCGTCCACCCATTTGAGGACGGTCTTGGTGATGTCGGGCGAAGTGTTTTGCAGGGCGTGTTTCAAAAGGTGCAGGCCGTTGTACTTACGGGTCTGCGCGCTGACGGCATACTGCTCCGTGATCTTCACGTTCGTCGCTTCCGCCTTCACGCCGTACTCGTCCAGGTTGGAGGCGAAGGTGATCTTCACCTCCGTATCGAAGAGCGAGGAGGCGAAACGCTCGTAAACACCTTTTGGAATCCACCGTTCGCCCAGGTTGAAGTCCAGGTCGTCGAAAGCGATGGGTTTGGGCGTCGCCTCGCGCAGAGCCTCCAGCGATTCCCGGGCCGGGGCGTGGTCGGGATTCTCCCGCAGGAACGCCTCGATCCGGTCGGCTTTCCCGATGACATTGCCGGCGATGAACTTGTCGGCAACCTCGTAGCCGTCCGTTTCCGGGTTGTAATAGATGCGTCCTTTCAGTTCCCCGAGTATTCCCTCCACGGTAGTTCCCGTGAGCGAGGCCATGTAGTGCGGTTCCACCCGGCCGTACTTGTTCAGGCTGGCCACAAGGGCCTCCGAAGCGTCGTCGGCGTGCGTGATCTCATCGGGATTGAAGGCCACGGGACGCTCGAAGATGTCGGCTTTGCGTGCCTTGCCGTCGATGTAACGCTCCAGCGACAGAATCTCCGTCCCCCGCGCGTCCATCTTGATCAGGTCGAGGTTGCGTTTGTCATTGAGCCGTCCGAAGCGTTCGGTGAAATTGTCGTAAAGCCGGTTGAGCATCTCCCGCAGGGCGGGGTTCGCCGTCAGCGTTTCCGCCTCGTTGTTATAAAGGTGGTAATAGGCATCGCGTATCTCGATATACATGGAGGCTTTCGTCCGTTGTGCAGGCGTGAGTTCCAGCGGGTGGAACATGGGTTGCAGGGATTCAGTCTCCCGCAGGTAGCCGACCCGGTTTTGTCCGTCCGTGACGAGTGTTCCCTCGCGGAAATAGGGGGCGACCTCCCCCTCGAACGGTCGGGGTTTCATATCCGCCTCCCGTATCTGCGGCATTTCTTTACCGGGTTCTTCCTCCTCTGGATTGTCCGGCGTGTCGAACAGGCCGCCCGTTCTCGGCGTACCGGCGGCTTGTTTCCGTTTGCCTTTCGGGGCTTCCGTCGGGGGGCGTACCGCCTGCCGTTCCCGCTGTTCCGGGGTTTCCTGCTGCCGGGCGCTTTGTCGGCGTAGTTCCGCCCTCCGTTCCGGGGTAAGCGACATCATCATCTCGTAAAAGCCGTTGATCGGCGGGTTGTCCTCCCAGTTCAGGGAGGCATACAAGTCTTCGGGATCACGCTCCGGTGGCGTCGTTTTCGGCATTTCGCTCTTCTGTTCCTCCGGAGAGGAGGCCGGGGCGAATAATGAGGGTTGTCGGGGCGTCTTCCGCTTTGCTCCCCGGCGGCTGTTCCTTTTCTTGGATATACCGAGTTCTGCCTGCCGCCGCTCCTCGGCGCTGAAGCCGAACAGATCGTAGAGCGTCAGCAACGGTTCCTGCTGCACGTTTACCGGTTCGGCAGCTTGGGTGGCAGGTGCGGGAGCCGCCGTTTCCACCGTGTCGAAAAGCGACCCGGCGAAGCCCTCCCGCGGTTTCGGTTCCGTTATTCCGCCCACGTGCTGCACGGGAGTATCCGTCATGCCGAAATCTTCGGGTTTCGGCGGGTGTTGCTCCCACAAGCGATTCTCCCGCTCCTTCGACCAGGCCCCGAAGTCGGCCAGATCCTCCCCGGTCGGTTCTCCGGCGGATGTGGCGGCAGAATCCGGTAACGCTTGTCCGGGTTTGTTTTCGATTCGGGTAATCTCCCCGGTTTCGGTATCGACATGGTAGCCCTGTGCCGCCATTTCGGCGACGACGCGGCGTTTTTCCTCCTCTTCCCGCTGCTGCTGAAGGTTACGGGCATCGGCGATAATCTCCTTGACGATTTCTCCGGCAAGGCGGGGCTCGTGTCTTTCGGCACGCTGGCGTTCCGCCTGACGGGGACGGGACAATTCCCGCTCCGGTGTACCGGGTGTCTGTTCCGGAGCATGTTCCAGGCAATAACTCTCGTTGAAATGCCGGTTGAAATCCTCCGAGAGCATACGCCGCATCTCCCGGTCGATGCCGTCCACGCCCTCCGCGTGGGTGAACTCCATCGCCGGTTTGCCGTAGGGGTCTTTGCCTACTTTGGCCTCGGTATGGATCACCCTGTCGAACGACTGGAAAAGGTTGTTTATCCGGATGCCGTTCGACAGCTTGCGGGATTCGATGAAATCCCGCTGCCGTTCGGACAGTTCCCCCGTGGCGGCTTTCTTTTGCAGGATAACCAGGTCGCTGCCGACCTCCGTCCCCGCGTGTTCTGTAAAGAGGTTGTTCGGCAGCCGGATGGCCGATACGGGCTCGCAGCGGTTCATCAGCCACTCGCGCACGGGGCGTCCCTGCTCGGCGTTCAATACTCCCTGCGAGGTGATGAATGCCACCAGGCCGCCCTCGCGTACCATATCGACGGACTTCATGAAAAAATAGTTGTGCAGCGCCCGTGTGCCTTGCCGCCGCACGGGGTCGGTATGGGTGGAGAAGAACGGGTCGAAGAGCGCCACGTCCCCGAAAGGGATGTTGCTCACGGCCACGTCGTAGTAACCGGCGTATTTGGGTTCGATGCGCTCGAATCCCTGTACCCGCACCCGTTTTTCGGGGTGCAGGTGCTTCAGGATCAACCCCGTGGCGGGGTCTTTCTCGAAGCAGGTGATCTCCGCATAGGGGGCGTGGAAATCCACGGCACTGACGAAAACCCCCGTTCCCGCACTGGGGTCAAGAATACGTTTGGGGACGATCCGCGTGTCCCATATCGCCTCCACGATGGCGTCTGCCACTTTCGGGGGCGTGTAAAAAGCCGTCAGGACGGAGTTCTTGATCCCGTCCATGTAGCGCTTGTATTCCCGTTCGTCGGGGGTGTTCGCCCTGATGACCTCGTGCAACTCGGCCACGAGCGTTGCCATGCCGTCCTTGTCCGGTTTCCCGGTGGGGTTTTCCAGCACTTCCTTGATGGCGCCGAAGCCGCTGTATGCGCCGAGTGTCCTTTCTTCTTCGGGAGTCGGCGCCCGCCGTTCCCTGTCGAGCGTGAAGGCCGTCTTCAGCGCGTCGATATTCTGGCGGAGGTGGGTTTTCTTATTGAATGCCATCTTCGAGAAGTATTTGGACGGTTCCCGTCAGTTCGGTATAGAACAGTTCGTAGTCGGGCGTGTCGGCGAAGTCGTCCGTGAGGTCGTACTTCTCCAGCACCCCGCGGCAGAGGGGCAGCAGGCGTAGAGCCGCCTGCCGGGCGGTATCCTCGGGAATCTCCGCCTCGAATTCCCTCCAGAGGATGTTTACCAGCGTGTTGTAGGGTGAAAAGTGCAGTCCGCGGCAGAGTTCCTCGCGGGCAATTTCTTCGGCCTCGATGTGGTTGCAGCCCGAACGGATCGCCTCGCTGTACGCTTGGGCGGCGCTGTCGGCCCGCTCGGCGATGAACTCACTTTCGGCGATGAGTTCCGGGTGGCTGTCCTTGAGGTAGGATAGTAACGAAAGTCCGTAATAGGACAATTCCCCCGTGGGGGTATGGTGTTGCTTGTCTGGCATGATAAGAATTTTTAGTGGTCGTTGATAATCGGGGAAGAGAAAGGCGCCCCGGGTTCCCACCCGAAGCGCCGACCACTGAAAAAATCCTTATCAAACAAGCGTATCTCGTTATGACAGGTCTTTTCCAGTGGCAAAGGTAACGATTATTTCCGTTTGTTCCTCTTTCCCTGCCTGGGAGTATCGCGCGGTTCGAAAACGAACGAGGTCTTGAACTGGTCATCGAGCGTGAGGGCCGCGTCGAACGTTCCGCCGCCGTTTTTGACGAATCCCCGGATCGTGCCGGTTTTGCCTTTGGTCAGCAGTTCCGCGAGCTGCTTGTCGGTCAGCTCCTTGCGGCCCACGGTTCTCCATACGGTCAGGCCGCAATCGGGATTCTGACACTTGGCGAGTTTGGGATAGAACACCACGGGCCTGCCGCAACGCGGGCAGGCTGTGTCACTCTCCGCGCCGTCGATTCTTGCTTCCAGCAGTTCTTTGGCGATTTGCGAGGTGAAGACCTCGATACCGCGATGGAACGTCGGGGCGTCCATCTCCCCGGTGGCGATCTTCGAGAGGGCCAGTTCCCAGCCGCCCGTCATGGCGACATCGGCAATCTTCTTGTCCCTGACCACGGCATACACGGCCAGTCCCTTGTCCGTGGGTACAAGCGACTTTTTCTCTCGCCTGACATACTCGCGGGCAAAGAGCGTTTCGATGATGGCGGCACGGGTGGCGGGCGTGCCGATGCCGGCATCTTTCATCGCCTCGCGTTCGGCCTCGTCGGACAGTTCGCGTCCGGCGGTTTCCATCGCCGCCAGCAGGCTCGATTCCGTGTGAAGGGGGCGCGGCCGGGTCTGTTTCTGTTCCGTGCCGCATCCTTTGACGGGCAGCTCGTCGCCTTGCACGATGTCGGGAAGGAGGGTCATGTCCTCCTCTTTCTCTTCGACAGGTTCATTCAGGACGGCCCGCCAGCCCGTCTCGACCATGATACTGCCGCGGGCCGTGAAATCATGTCCCGCGCTTTGCAGGGTAAGGAAAGTGTTTTCTTTCACGCAGGCCCCGGAAAAGGTTTCGAGCATCCGCCCCGCGACCATCTCATAGACGATGCGGTGGTCGGCATCCAGTTCGGAGGGGAGGTTCTCGGTGGGAAGCAGCGCGTGGTGGTCGGCGATCTTTTCGTTGTCCACGCTTCGGCGGGAGAGAGATGCGGTATCCATCCTGCCCGCGTATTCCGCGAAACGGGGATAGCGTGTCATGTTCCCGATGAGTGCCGGAATCTCCTCGGCCACATCTTCCGATATATAGCGTGAGCCGGTACGGGGATAAGTGATGAACTTCTTCTCGTAAAGCGACTGGGCGATGTCGAGCGTTTTTTCTGCCGAAAAACCATACCGGCTGTTGGCCTCTTTTTGGAGTGTCGTCAGGTCGTACAAGAGAGGCGGCTGTTCCCTGGCCTCCTTGCGCTCCACGTTCACGACGCGTACCGTTCGGACGCCGATAACTTCGGCGCGGGCTGCTTCCGCCTTCTCCCTGCCGTCGAATTTCTCCGTGGAGAGGACGGTGAACTCCGTGCCCTCCTTTGCCGTGGAGAGCTTCAGCCGGAAATAGGTGGCGGGCTTGAACGCCTTGTTCTCCAGGTAACGGGAGCAGATGATCGCCAGCGTGGGGGTCTGCACCCGTCCGAGCGACCAGACGCCCCGCCCGGCAGCCACGGCAAGCGCTTGCGAGGCGTTGATACCGACGATCCAGTCGGCTTCGCTGCGGGCTTTGGCCGAGAGGTAAAGGTTGTCGTATTCGTTGCCGGGGCGGAGGTGTTGTAACCCCTCGCGGATGGCCCGGTCGGTCAGGCTGCTGATCCATAACCGCACGAAAGGGGTGCGGCATTCCAGGTAAGAGTAGATGTAGCGGAAGATCAGCTCACCTTCACGCCCCGCGTCGGTCGCGACGATGATGCGCTCGGCCATGCCGAACAATTCCCGGAGAATACCGAGCTGCTTCACGACACCCGGGTCGGCCTTATACTCTTTACCCTCCCGAACCTGCCGGGGCAGGAGGATGAACGATGATGGCAGGATAGGCAGGTTTTCCCGGCGGAAACCCGCGATGCCGTACTGTTGGGGCATTGCCAGCCCGACCAGGTGGCCGAAGGCCCAGGTTACGGCGTAGCCGTTTCCCTCGATAAAACCGTCTTTACGGTTCGTGGCTCCCACGATGGCGGCGATCTCACGCGCCACCGAGGGCTTTTCTGCGATAATTACTTGCATGATGATTCGGATTTTTCAGTGGTTGTTTTCTTGTAGTTCTTCTTCTTTCTCTTTTTCCGGACGGGCGATCAGCCGGCGGTCGTAATAGACATGGTTGCCGTTCCCGTCGTAATACTGCCGTCCGTCGTCCGCCTCCTCCGGGGGGCTGCGTTTACCCGGCCGGAGGTACAAGGCGGCCAGCGCCGCGATCAGGAGCGGCATGGCTCCGGCCTGCATGTAGAACCATTTCATACGTTATACCTTGACACCTTTGGAGTTGCTCTTTTTGCTGCTGCGGTAATTTTTCTTCTGCGTCGGGGTGGCTTCCTGCTGTCCCTGCTTGAGCGGCTCTTTCACACCTTTGACCGCTTCGACGGTCTTGCCCTCGGAATTGACGGCGACCTGGGTACGGCTTTCAACGGCGGGTTTGACCTCCGCTCCCTGCCGTTTCGCACGGTCGGGATTCCAGCGGAAGAAGTCCATCTTGTTACGCTCGAAGTTGGGCTTGACCCAGGCGTTGAACGGCTCACCCTGCCCGTCCTTGACCATGCCCTTGATGTAGAAAGCCTTGACATCCGCCCGCTTGGAGGGATCATTCACCGCTTCCGTCCACTGGTCATAAGCCTCTTTGGGCACGGAGGCTTTGAGGATTGTCCGGTGAATCGTGAGCGTGGGCTGTCGTTCGGAGGCCGTAGTTTCCTGCCGTCCGTTTTTCTCGGCGGCCTTCTGACGGTAAATCTCCTTGTTCTCCTGGGCGTAGCGGTTGCGATCCAAACCGTCGTAGGTAAAGGAATAGTTACGTTCGGCCGCGTCGATTTGGATATAGGCATCCCGCTTATAACCCGCGCGGGTGGTATATCCTTCGAGCAACACCTTGCCGCCGCCGTAGAAATCCATCTGCTTGCCTTCCGAGAGGTCGGCCTCCTTGATGCGGGCACGTTTTTCGAGTAGCGAAACGGGCATGGGTTCCAGCGTGTTCGTCCATTTGTCTATCGACACGTAGCAGGGCGTGAGCTTGCCCGGCTCCAGCTCCAGGTCGATCACTTTCCCGGCGTGGCGGGTGTTCATCAGGTTCGTTTTCGCCTCCTCGTCGAGCAGCACCCCGTGGAAGGGGGCGTCGAGGTCGGGCCGTTCCTGCCAGTAATGCGGCACGACGCGCAGCGAGCCGTCCGCCTGCTCTTCGAGCGACACGCGCCCTTTGGTGGAAACACGCATCCCGTTCTCCAGTTCGGGGTTCATCTCCACCAGCCCGTTGGATTTATGTCCGTAAGACATGGCTTTCAGGTGCGGCTCGATGTCCTCCATGCGGATACCTTTCTTCTCCATATCCGCCAGGTCTATCTTCGTGACGTCCAGCGGCTCGAACTGCCGCTGCTCCTGCGTCTGGAGCCGTTCGGAGGGGTCGATACGGTAATTTTCCAGAATCTCCGGGTCGAAGTCGATGCGGATAAGTTTGTTCAGGGCATTCTCCGTCATGACGAAGATACCCGTGTGGACGGGGTTCTGGGCCTGTTCCATGAACTTTTTGAAGAAGGCTTCGAGGGCTGAATCCTGCGTGTTCACGTTCAGCAGGCTCGCCACGTTCTGATCCGTGGGGTCGGCGGTCTGGATATTGCCGTCCCGATCCACGCCGGTAACGGCTTGCAGTCGTCCGTCGTCGGCATTCTGAACGAGCATGACTTGTTTAGCGTCGTTCTTTACGTTTTCGTCCATAATTACGAGTGTTTTTAGTTAGCACCAATAGCGATGCGGGAACGAAAGTAAGGGGAACCGGCTGAACGTAAAAGAGTTGGAAAGGCTATGGAAGCATCGGGCACAGAAGTGGCCGCTTGTGGCGCAGGGCAGAGGAAATCGGAGAAACGGAGTGCCGGGAAGGACGGATTTGGCAGAGGGTATTTTCGTGGCTCCTCACCTTATTGTCAGGTAGTCGGGATCTATTGTTAAATGTCAATAAAGCGCATGGATAACCCGTGTTTTTTTATAAATTTGCGAAAACGGGTTTCAATATCCGACAAAACGTGAGGCATGGAAATATATACCCCAAAAACCAAGATCAAACTTTCTCCGGTGATAAGAAACGGGAGAGAATTTGTCGAAGTGACTTTCGGTAATGACAATGACATCCGCTTGTCGCTGTCGAAGGAAGAAAACGTACTGCTTGTCGGCGGCAGGGCTTATCTGCCGGCAGAAGATTTCGTGCTTGCCGAGTTCTTCGACCGCTATGTGAAAATGGCGTTTATAGACTATTCTGCCATCAAGGAAACCGCCCCCCGTAAAGAGGAAGACAAACGGCCGCCACTGCCGGAAGGCTATCTGGAAAAACTTCAGCAAGTGCGTTACAGTGACCATACCGTAAGGGTATATACCTCCTATTTCCGCGATTTCCAACAGCATTTCGAGGGGCGTAAGATTGAAACGGTTACCCCCGGCGAGATAAACGACTACCTGCTGTATCTCATCCACGAGAAAAACATATCCTCCTGCCAGCAAAACCAGCGTATCAACGCCATCAAGTTCTATTACGAGAAAGTTCTCGGTCAGGAACGGCGGTGTTACAAGGTGAACCGTGCCAAACGGGAGAAGACGCTGCCCGACGTGTTGAGCAAGGAGGAAATAAAGAAGATACTCGACGCGACGGTGACAGACCTGCGCTTCTTCTGCATGTTCTCCATACTCTATTCCGCAGGATTGCGCATCAGCGAACTGCTGGAACTGAAACCCGGCGACATCAACGAATCCCGCTCCCTGATACGGGTGCGGCAGGGTAAAGGAAAAAAAGACCGCTACACCCTGCTATCAAAACCGTTGATGAAAAAGCTGACGGAATATAACAGACTATACAAACCGAAAGTGTGGCTCTTTGAACACAGACCGGGCGAACCTTTCACCGAGAGTATCGTGTCGAAACGGCTGAAGGCAGCGGCCCGGGAAGCGGGAATCACGAAACGGATTTATCCGCACCTGCTGCGCCATTCGTTCGCCACCCACTTGCTGGAGCAAGGAACCGACATCAAGATTGTGAAAGAGCTTATGGGACATAACAACATCAAGACAACGGAAAGGTATGTCCACATAGCCGACACTTTCAAAAGCAATATCAAAAGCCCGTTGGACGATCTGTTGATGGAGGAAGACGAGGTCTGATACTTAAAGAAAATAACAGCCAAATCGGCTGATAGTATAACGTTATCCGTCAAAATAAAAAATAAAATGGAACTTGAATTTAACAATAAATCAGAATCAATTACAGCTAAGGATATAGCTGATGTTGAGCGGAAAAACAAATTTATTTTCCCGCAGGAAATCAAATCGTTCCTTCTTGCCAATAACGGAGGTCAACCAAATAAAACGATATACACTCAAAATAGTCAGGATTATGTGGTGGATTTCTTTCTGCCCATAAAGTCCACAGAATTTGAAGACTTGACGTATTCGGCGACAATAACTGATTTGAGTGATATAATCCCGAATACTGTAATACCATTTGCTATAGATCCATTCGGCAATTATTTCGTTTTTGACAAAGCTGAAGGTAAAATCTATTTCTTGGAAATGGAAGAAGTAGCTCTTTCCTTATTGGCGAGTGATTTTGAATCGTTTATTTCATCATTAAAAAAGGAATGAGACGGATAACAAGCGGATCAATCTCATTTAATGATGATTATCCACCAGACATTATTCGCAAAAACAAATGGAAGAAAAAAACTATATATCAAACTTTGATTGCTCGCTTTGGCAAATTGATGATTGGGGACTATATACAGCCAAATCTCCTATCTATATCAATTCTTTGGGCAGCGATTTTAATGTGTGGTTTGATGTGGACGGCGAGAGTTTTCCTACCGACAAACAGCTTGTTGCATGGGCGGGATTTTGCAATATTAATTCAAATGAAATAAAAGAAATGATGATTGACGGTCTTACAAAGTTAGTAGATAAAATGGATGTCTTGCCAAATGATGTAGAGCCGGAATTTGGTCCGATATATAGACCTATGGCGATTTCGAGAAATGCCAAACGCTCTATTGAAGCTGTAAGACATAGTAGAAAGACATTAGGTAAAGTGGCAAAATCCACCTTAAAATGCAATTCGGTTGTTGTACCGTTACAAGATAAAGCTCCAGTTAGATTTATTGTAATGAACTTTGAAATTGGTCGTCGCCCTTATGAAATGGAAGCTGTTTTTTGTAATGAAAAGATGCTTATGGTCGGTGAAAACTCTGGCATTTGGACTCGCCTTGAATGGATAAATGAGTTTAATGTTCCAATGTTTAATATTGGAACGGCATTACATCCATATTGGCGACCCGAATAATATGCGAATAACATGCACCTGTTCCGCCTAACGGCGGCAAGCTGCAAACCATTATCAGTCATTAAAACCAGTAGAACATGGGAAAGCAATTTGAATTCTATTCGCATAAAAATGATGATGAGATGATTGCAAATACGCTTAGAAGTGTATTTGGAGAGTTGTTGTGTGTCCCACATTATAAAGGAGATTTATCTCCTTTTGACATTTGTGCTAATGACCGGAAGATGTATTTGACCGGAAAATCTTTCCAACAATATATATCATATTATACACATGAATATTATGATGGAACAACAGCTGAAGTATTGGACTATGTGAAAAGTCCAGTTTTAGAATATAGAGTTCCTTTTCAAAGGGAAGATATGGCATACATTGCTGGACGTTTTTATTGCTGTTCTGATAATAATGATTTTTCTCAAATGGTTTCCAAGTTTTTTCGTAAAATCAAAAAGAAATTTCTATACGTGAAATTTTGGAAGTGCTATATATCAAACAGCATAGATGTGGAAGCATCTCAATTCTTTATACCGAATAGAATAATTACTATAAATAAAGAAGATTTGAAATAAAAGTGACTGATAACAAGCACCTGTGCCACCTCACGGCGGCAAGCTGCAAACCATTAGTCGCTTGAAAAATAAAAAAAGAAAATGAGCAAGATAATGATATGGGTCGGTCAATTCGATTCCGAAGCTGACTTTGAGAAATATATGGATCAATCGGCTTTCCGTCAATGGTGGAAAGAATACGATGAAGACAATAAGGAACTTCGTTGCCAGTTCTGTAAAGAGCTTGGTGTAATGGACTATGACGAAGATTCTCTTATTATGAAATATTCTTCTGAAGGACTTGAGAATCTGTTGAATGTTATTCCGGCAGACACAGATAAAATCAAGGAAATACTAAGAGCGAAAAAAATAACTGTCGCAAATGCGGCAATCATGTATAATAGCCATGAGGGTATATCATTGCAGAAAGCGACGAATACCGTATCGGTATCCTTCTTGGGCTCTTTTATTTTTGAACTTAATCCGACTGGTACAACAGCCTCGACTGCCGGTTTGAAATATATGACATGGATTGGGCATACCGATAAAAATGAAACCGAATTTATGGAGTATTTTAATCAAGAGCAATACCTCAAGGAGTTGGAAGCGTATGAATCCGGTCAGAGCAAAAAGCGTCCCAATCCCGAACATCGTTGTCAGTTCTGTAAAGACTTAGGTATAAAATTCTATTATCCAGAGTTTTTAAGAATTAAAATTGACAAAACATGTACAATGAATTCTGTTCAATTAATTCAATCAGTTATAATAGACAATAATGTACTTGATTGTTGGGTTGAAAAATCATTAAATAGAAATGGCCTTAATAATGCCTCAAATAATTGTACTTTCTGCTATATCCCGAATGGTTTTAGAGATAAAAAGAAAAACCAAAAAGTTTTTATTCTTAAAGAAAACATGAAAGGTCATCTTGGCATACCTAAAAAATATGTTGAAGAGATTGCGGACTATAATGGTCTTCGTTACTTATCAACATTTGAATGGGAATAAGCGACTAACAAACAGCAAACCGACTAAAAAGCGGAACGCTGCCAAACATTATCAATGTGCAAAATAAAAAATAAAAGTAGTATGGAACTGAAGCAATATCTTAAAACGAATTGCCACTGGGAAAATCGGGTAATCATAAGCCCGAATGAGCTTGTGGCAATTTATTCTAAAGCAAACTACCAACCGACTTCAAAGTTGATAGATTTCCTTATTTATTTCTACAATCAGGAATTTCAGTTTCCAAAAGTGGATGTGCATTTTAATCTAAAGAAAACATTAAACGATAATCCGCATTACTTATTCTACGACCAATTTTGTGAACTACTCCATGTTTCGGATATTTGTCCTTTTGGGGAATACGAACATGGATATATGGTCTTGCTTGTTGATAGTAAAAACAACATATACGGCGTAATGGATGATTATGTTGAAGGGTTTGGAAATGATTATTTCAAAATGCTAAATCAACTTTATAATCGGTAAGGCATTGATAACAAACAGCAGACCGACTGAATAAGCGGAACGCTGCCAAACATTATCGTTTATCTAAGAATATGTAAAATGGAAGTATTTGAGCAACTGATAAATGACAAGAAATTGAAGACACTTCGATATGAAAAAGAAGATGTTGATTTCGCAAAGATTATCAATCCTGAAAAGATTGAATGCCTTGAGATTGCTTTTTGCAGTCTCACTTCATTGTTCGGAATTGCCTGTTTAAGCAATTTACGCCGAATTTCATTATATTATTGCCGATTTCTTCAAGACATATCAAATATTGGAGATTTGCAGATGCTTGAAAACATAACCCTTTATTCCTTACCTCAAGTAGAGGAACATTTTAACATCCTGAAATTGGCTAATTTAGTAGCTCTTAGCTATACAAGAGTAAATGGAATAGAAACAATTAGAGGAATTGAAGAACTTCCCAAACTTATATATTTAGGTCTTAGTCAAGTCAAAGTTAAAGACAATGACTATTCACCAATCCTACAAAGTAAATCTCTTGAAAGAGTCTTTTGGTGCGGCTCACCGTTCAAGGTTCCTGCTTTGAAAGAATTGCGAAAACTAAGACCTGATATTGTAATCGGCGGCAATTTATATAATGAAATATACTTTGCGAAGAAAAATAAATCAAACGATAACAAGTGAATGAACTACCCTAACGGTCAGCTATTCACAACCCATTAGCCACTTAAAAATAATAATAAAAATGACACATAACGAAGCCATAGAACTATTGTTGAAAGAGTACACTTCTTCTGACAAGAAGCGGCTTACTGAGCTATTCATACAAACCTTGCCAATAGGTCGGGTTCATTTTGGGCTTCAAGTTTTGTCGAAAATGAAAACATATTATGTTCATTCATATTCAATATACGACATTCCTAAAACAGGTGATTTTGACAAAGATGAAAGGTTGTGGATAAAAGAAAATAAGAAACCATTTTCAGAAAGAAAATACCTCACCTTTGAGAATATGACCGTAGAACAACAAAGGGAGATTATGGAAGAACCTACAAGAAACCCTTGTTATGTTTGTTCGTCTTTCTTTGAGAAAGATATTGAAAAATATCCATTTAATCCTGAATATGGAGTACATGAATCAGATGTTTTTCACATGGTACAATGCTTACAGCAAGAAAATAAGGAAAGTGTGAATTTCCCATATAATCTCAAACAACAGGAAGAAGGTCTGAATGTTCTTGAAGAAGTCTTTGTGACTATCTCATCAGTGCAGGAATCAGACGGAATTCGTGATGTGTACAAGTTGTTGAAGAAAAAAGATTTTTTCAAGCATTGGAAGAAAGAGGGGAAGCGTATTGATGTGGAATTTTATGCAGAATTGGCTTTACAACGATTATTGGAAATAATGGGATATCTTAGCATTCTCCACACAGAAAAATATAGAGGTTCTTTTTATGAGTTTAATGAGGGATGTCCTCCAAGCAGTAGCAGAAGTTCTGATTGGAATTACCCAGTGGATTTTTGGAGAGGCAAAAATGGCATTGATAAGATAGCTTTTAAGTATTGGTTTGGAGAGTATGATGAACTTGAAAAATACTGGAAATAATAAAGTGGCTAACAAGCAGCAAACCGACTGAATAAGCGGAACGCTGTCAAACATTAGCATCATATAAAATTGAAATTATGAAAGAATTAGAATTAAGAAAACCATATCGTTTACAAGAAATTATCGAAATAGTTTCTAAAAATATAGCTAATAATGGCTTCACTGACTCTAACTATTGCTTATACTCCAATGAGGGTACAGCCCAATTGAATCAATTATGCTATTTGGAACTATATCCTACGATAGATGATAATGATGAGGAAGTATATCCAGATTTTGTAAGAGATAAGTCTTTGGATTTATTTTATTACGGGCAACAATTTGAAGATGTATTGATGTCCGTATTTGATCAAAAAGAAACTGCATCAATTAATGACTATATTGATGCGTTGAACTATTATATGGAAAATGATACGTTTATGGATTTCTGATGATGCTAACAAACAGCAAACCGACTGAACAAAGCGGAACGCTGCCAAACATTAGTCGCTTGAAAAAAATAAAAGAAAAAAGAATATGAGTGCGTTTACAGAAATAAAGAAATACATTCAGACTTTTGAAAAGTATGGATGTAAAGAATATGAAAACGGGACAAAAGAATATGGTCATGCACCTTTCATTGCTCCTGAAGCATATAATTTTTGCGTCTTTGCTACGCTAAATGAAGATGATATTGTTGAGTTAGAGCGAGATTTGAAAAGAGAGATTCCGGCTCAATTCCGCTCGTTTTTAATGACTGATTCCAATGGTTTACATCTTTTCTTCCATTTTAGTTTGTATGGAATGAGAAAATTATATAATCGAAATCCAAACGCGACTCCAGAGCCTTATGGCTTAATTGAGCCAAACATTTACGAAAGACCTAAAAACGCAAAAGATACTTATTTTTTCATTGGAGGATATAGATATGATGGCTCAAAGCTCTATATAGATTCTGAAAATGGAAAGGTTCATTTCTGTAAAAGTAGAGATGCTACCTCTCTCTTGTCATGGGATTCTTTTGAAGATATGCTCATATCAGAATCCCAAAGACTATTTACGCTTTACGATGATAGAGGTAGAATGCTTGTGTCAAGAGAAAAAACACTACCGATATAGAATAAGCGACTAACAAACAGCAAACCGACTAAAAGCGGAACGCTGCCAAACATTATACACGTCACAATCAAGTATTTACAACCGATTATTACTCAATATTTTATAAGCAATAAGTCCGAAATATGGTCGTAATCTTTAATGGTGTATTCTAAAAGATGAAGATTTAACGCTTTTATTAATTCTTAACTCATTTGACATATCAATATGAGTGCTTTTTCTCTTTTCAATGCTATTTACTTCCGATATTCCACATCTGTTTTGGCTCACTCTCTAAGCCACAACAAAAATAGTTTATTTTGTTTGATATTATTCCCTATTTTTCAGGTATTCATTATTTCCATAAAGGTTCTTGCTCCCAATTACGAGGAAAACCTAATAATTGCGTCCTAACGGATGGATGTTTTGCCAATAATAGCTTGAAGTCGGCAACGAAAGTATTGCTGGAAGAAATAGAGTTAAGCCAGTACACTACATAGCACAGTTGCGGATAAAGAGTCTGTTCACGGAATGAGAAGTCTGCAATCCAAGTATGAGGCATACGCTCCGGCATCATTGGTTTGACAGGAAAGACACGGTTTGACAGTCTTGAATGGTGGGCACAACAGTTACGAAGTACGGCAAGACATTCCAACCAACTTCTGAAAAATTTGTGATGGTTCAAACCGAACTCTCTTGCTACAGCGTGTTTTGCCGCAGCGTCCGAAAAATTTGCATAGAGTTTGGAAAGTGTACCCATTGAGACAACCTCCAATGTTTTCCATACAGGAGGCAGGTCGGGTTCGCTGTACTTGCGAAAATGTTCGGTGATAAAATCATCGTGCGAGCGAGATACTTCTTTACGGATGACAGTCAAGTTTGCGACGAAACGTGTTCTGTTGGTAGCATAGTTTTCGTCCATAAACCAAAATGCACCAAATTTGAGGGCAAAATGCTTGATTATTTTTGTGCGGACAGAAACTTCAATCGTTTGGATGGCAGTAAACAATAAAGCCCTAAGTTGTTTATCAAAAAAATAAAGGTCTATAACATCAGCAAAACTACTACCGTCCTTGAATTGATGTGTGAAACGGTCAATTTCAAAATGTCGCCAATAACCTGCAAGACGGAAATAACTGATGGTGTCAAGAACTTCAATAGCTTGCTCAACATCATCAATGAGCAAACCTCTTTCTTTGAGAATGTCAATTTGTTGCTCTGTGGTTATGGCTTGGTGCGTGTATCTAATCCCCATAAAGAAAAAATGTCCCGCTGGGTACGCTAATCTTACGGGAAGCGGGCGGGATTTGTTGATGCAAAGTTAATCTATTATTTTTAATCTACCAAGGAAAAAGAAATAAAGAATGGATAACTTTTTGCTCTACCCACTTCTTTTTCAAACATTTTTCGCTATTTTTGCATTCGGAGAGAGAAAACTCCCTCCAAGACATATTAGAATTTGAAGAAGCGTTATGCTTATCTTGTCAATGGAAACCTGAGAAATTTCTAATTAGATACAAGAATAGCATAGTGGTTCTCACGCTATAGCGTGGGCTGCTATTACTACATCTGTATCTAAGGGTTTTCTCAGGACCTCCATTGAAGACGTGGCATTGCAGTTCCACGCTTCGTGGTTTAATTAATGGCTGTGTAGGAACTGTACTAGCCTTATCCAATATATGATTACACTATCTGTATTGCCGCTGTCGGCAGCTTCCTGGGCATCCGACCACCCGATTGTCATGCTAATCTTTGCCATTCTATTGTTGGTTCTCTTTGTTTTTCTTATCAAGTGGATTTTCCAACTCGGAATGATGGCCTTGTTTTTCGTCATTACTTTTTTTCTTCCTTTTGATTTCTCACGAGATGATTGATGGCTATGGATATGAAACGTCTCTGGGTATTTCTGGCTGTATGCTGGATTGCTCTCTCCCTTGGGGCATACCCGTATAAGGTGAATGTTAGTTCGTCTCTGAATATGAGAAGTGAACCGTCGGTAAAATCCGAGATTTTGCTGAAGTTACAGAACGGCGATATTGTAGATTGCCCCTTGGCGGCCAGCGAGCTGCAAGGGAAGTCAGACTGGGTGCAAGTGAACTACCAGGGCACTACGGGCTATCTGAAGGCACAATACCTCGTGCTGGCAGAAAATCCATCGCCGAAGAGTAGTGCTCCTGTACGGATGAAGCAGTGGTACAAGCTGCTCGACTGGGAGGGTGACGGCTATCGGTGGATGGCTGCCCTTATCGGTGTGCTGACACTCTTCATGTGGTTTGAGTGCAAATTCATCCGCCATTTGTCGCTCAACGTTCGGACAGAAGATGGAGAAAACTACCGGAAGTGGGCTGTTATCAACGGTGTATTGTTAACCATAACATCCTCTTTCATCCTGTTCTACGTGGCGAAGATGGGGAGCAATTCTTTGTGGTTCTTCATGCATTCCTTTGTCAATTCATGGTGGCTTATTATTGTCAACTTCATCTTCTTCATCTATGTGCTTGTCAATCTGTTGGTCTTTTTTCTGATGACCTTGAAAGATGTGTCAATGACAGCAAATAGGATTGTCAACTTGAAATTTGGTATATATACTTGGCTTCTCGGATTGATAGCACTGGTCATCTGGGGCATTGGTGGCTACGATCCTACCTATATATATTGGGGTATCGGCATCTGCCAGGTTATTCAGATAGGTATTATCCTGTTCCAGTTGGCAGGTAAAAATCTGCTTACGGCATTGGCGGTCTGCTTCCTTTATGCCTTGGGGTCTGTTTCCATCGCCATACTTGCCGCTTGTATGGTCTTTGTGTTGGTGGCATTGGTAATCATAGCGATAGTCCTGGCTGTGACACTGAAAATCAACCTCATGCCGGGTGGAATATTGTCAGATAAAGATGGTACACCCAATGAACATGGTTGCCCGACAGCCGACGGTCTCTACACCATCATCAATGCAGAAGGCATGCGGACTCGACTCAGACAGTTGGAGGGAAACATGTATGATGGGGATGACGGTCATTTGTATCGGAGAATCGGGGATTCCTTTCATCGGGTATAAAACGGGAAGGTCAGCATGATTCAGGACACAGGTGTTGACGGTCAGAAAGTTCTCTGTGCCGGTTTGAACGAATAATAAATTTTAAAACGAAATAGGTATGAAACAACAAATGATTGGGGCAGGATTGTTCGCTGCCCTTTGGATGGGTCTGGGTGCAGAAGCACAGGCTTTCAATCAAATGAATGCAGCAATGACAACAGAAACGACTGCATCGACTAATCTCTCTATGCACTCAGAGATCTTGCAAGACAAACGCGAGGTAGCTCCTGAATTCCCCGGCGGCTTCAATGCGCTGGTGGAATTTATATCCAAGAACCTGAAATATCCGAAGGTGTGTCAGGAATCGGGGGTTCAAGGCCGGGTAGTGGTGAAGTTTACGGTCAAGAGTGATGGCTCCATCGACAATGTCCGGGTGCCCAATCCGGTGGATTATTACCTGGACAAGGAGGCTATCCGATTGGTGAAGTCCATGCCTCGCTGGAAGCCTGGCACACAGGACGATAATCCTGTAGATATGGAATTTACCTTGCCCATAAACTTTAAGCTCTGATGTACCATTATTAAAACAACAATAAAACAATATATAATATGAGAAAATGGATTTGCTTTAGTTTGATAAGCCTTGTTTGTAGTTTTCTGAGTGTACACGCCGCTACACAGTCGGATAATACCAAACCTTTTGCGGGCAAGTGGGAATATTGGGAAGACAACTGCCAGATTCAGTTGGAAATAGACCTGTACAGCACACCGACAGATGGCAATTACGGCGCTTACAATGTGTCTGAAGGGGGCTCTGGGCTTACCTATAGTGTTGTGGAAATCTATCGCATTGATGGAACCGGAGCTTCGGTAGCCGTAGAAGGAGGTATGGGAAAACAGAAAGCGGAGTTTAAATATAATCCCGCCACCCGGGAAGTGACTTTCTTGCCGCCCGGTTCAGATCCGGTAGTGTTCAAGCAGAAAGACAAATGTAACTACGTATTCATCAGCGGAGGAGACAAGATCAACGTTCGTTCCACACCGGTATCGGGTGCTCCGTTGATGAAAGCCGACCGGGGGCAGAGTTTCAGGGTGCTGGGGAAAGAAAAAGGATGGTTCAAGGTGGAACTTTCTGCAAAGGACAAGCGTGTGGGATATCTCTCTCCCGAGTATGCCTTCTATATGAAAGACAATTCTATTCCCCAAGAAGCTTTTACAAAAGAGTATGGCAGAGACTTGGTTTCGTTCACTCTGGAGAGAAAAGGAAAGCAGGTAGTTATGGAGAAGATTACCAGGTATCCTCCGCAAGGGGAAAGCATCCCTACCGCTACCGTTGAGTATTACGCCGGAGAGATAGAGGGAAATGCTGTGGTCTTTACCCGTTTCAGCGGAATGCCTGCACAGGACATCAACGAAATGGGTCAGATTAAGCCGTATGTGATTTACTATTGGAAAGAGGCAGGAATGTTTATCATGGAGGGCGAGAATTATGCAGCAAATATGTAAGAAGAACAGTTTTATGAAAAGAATAGCTTATCTGATTGCATGTCTGTCTTTGGGGCTGACATCATGCGAAGAGAAAGTCTCTGCTTTGCATTTCAACGAGGCGGAACAGGTGTTTGAAATCGGAAAAGAGAGTGAACTGCGTTTCCTGAACGAAACGTTCGAAATCAAGGATAAAAACATGGAAGCGCAAACGCTACTCACCGATGCAGGCAAGGAGATTCCAGCGGATGAAGTGCGGATTAAACTGGTGAAGGACATCGAAATCAGCGGTGAATGGACACCTCTTAAATTCCCGGTTAGGGAGTTCGACGGCAACGGACATATCATTACTTTCGATGGAATACGGGTGGTCATTGAAGAGAATTCTCAGGGTTCGTTTAGTGCCGGTCTGTTTGATGAAATGGGTGGTGAGAAAGGAACGGTGGTCAAAGACCTGACATTGGCAGGTGACATGACCATTGACGCTCAAAAAAGAGAAGACAGTTATATCCTGTCTGTCGGTTCACTGGCGGGAGAGTTCAAGAATGGATGTATCGAGAATTGTACCAGCAAGGTAGATATATCATTCGCCGACAATAAGGGCATCTGTACACTTTGGCTGGGCGGCCTTATCGGACATCTGAATAGTTACGGCTCCGAAGTGGAAGTGTCTTTGCGTGGCAAGGTGGTTAACGAAGGCAATATCACTGTCAATCCTTGTAGTAATGCCGATATAGGTGGAGTCATCGGCTCTGTCACCAACTATGGTAAAATCATTATTAAAGAGGATGTCTGCGTGGAAAATAAAGGCAATTTGACCGTGCAGTGGAAGGCAGATTCCCAACATAAATACAAAAACAACCACATCGGTGGTGTTGTCGGAAATTTCACTACCAATGAAACAGACATAGAGCATCTCCATAATTGGGGAAATATCCGTTTGGACACACAGAATACATCTGTTAGATTTAATATTGGAGGAGTATGTGGTGAACTGAAACCTCACGACTACGAACGAATCTATCCATTGGATCTGTACAATGCAGGCAACATCGAGATCAAAAATGATCTGCTGTATGAATATTCCACCATCGGGGGTATAATCGGCAGTTTCGGAGGCTGTTCGTTCCATCGGGTAATCAATGAAGGCAGAATCGTTCTGTCCGGAAAGGGAAGTGAATATATTTCTGGATTGCTGGGAGCGGAAAGTCCGATACACGGAAACTGTTATCTGCATTCGTGCTGTATAGATAAGGTAGGAGATTATCCTATTTGGAGAATCTATTATCAGCGATTGAGTAAGCAGATTCCTTGTGAAGAAAATCATCAGACCAATCATCAAAAGTAAAAAAACATGAAAGCGTTACAGACCATACAGACGTTTAGTCTTTTCGGCTTGCTGACCATAGGAACAGCAAGCTGTAATAGCAGCGATGAAAGCAACCAACCCTATACACCGCTACAAGTGTATTTTGACCCGGTTAGGGTGGATATGAACATGGAAGAACTGATGCCTTATTTCGTAAACTATCCTACGGATTGGGCAAAGATGGGATTGAGGGGATATCCGAAACAGGTATCGTATGATTACCACAATGCGGCCTGGGGTGTGACGTACACCTCTCAGTACGAATTCCTGTCGAACGGTCGCCTGTCCGAACAGCGACGCACATCTTTTAATGTAGGGGCATCCGGCTTCGATGTCATCTCTTATGAGTATGACAGCCGTTCCAATCTGACCCTGATCAAGTCGGTGTATGACGGACGCTATAAACGGAGATATAAAGACAATGGCTTTGTTTATGACAGTGCCGGTCGCCTTGTCCGACGTGAAAGAGACCAGGGAGGAAATCCGGGCACATGGAACTATCTGTATGAGTATCATCGGAATGGTACTTTAAAATCCATCTTACCCGAAAAAGAACGCTCTCTGGCCACAGAAGCCGGTGTAACCCTCTATAAACTCCGGTTCGATTCGCTCGCACACTTGCAGTCTTTTGAAACACCGAATACTCCAAACCTGTTTTTAAAAGGCATCGACGGCTATAAGAGGGGAAAATCGGTGACCACCTATACCTACACAGGTCATCTGTGTACACAGGCGGTAGAAAAGATGCCCGTTCAATTTGACCAAGGCACAGAAACGCTGACTGCCACCAGCAGCTTTACGTACAACTCTCACGGCGACTTGGCTTCCTGGACATACAACGGTGGGGTATATAAGAGCAGTGGCAATAGCTGGCGGGTGGATGACATGAAGTTTACCATCTCCTATGAATATGTGTATGATGAACAGGGTAACTGGACACAGGCTACCGTTACCTTCCCAGCCAATATTGATGAGATACCGGCTTTACGCACCCATTTTAAAGCAAACAAATATGGATTCACCTCTAATCAAGACCGTACTCCTTCAGTCAAACCGGGAGAAACTCCTACTCTGACTGTGGCTCGCACTATCTCTTACTGGGATGAAGAAACAATAGTCTCCCAAAAAACAGTTGGAGAAGGCAGGCAATCTGCTCAGGCAGAGACCATGCGCTACAAAGGAACAGACATTTACGGGCTGAACGGTACGGTCAAGTCTGTAAAAAGTAGCGAAAGCTCTTATAAATTCGACCAGGCAGGCAATCTCATTTTCAAGGAAGACAACTACGACAACGGCTCGATTACTTACGAATACATTACTCCAACATCCTATAAAGTGGAAGGCTGGGACGATGCGGTTGTCAATATTACCATAGAGGATGGCAAACGTTCGGATGTCTGTCCGGAGGCAATCACCAATACAGAACTTGATCGGTTTTATACGTTTGATAAGCGCAACCGTATCACCAGTCATAAGTTTACCTCATACATGGCCTACGTTACCCATACATACAGCTATAAAGGTGACAGCAAATATCCGGCAACGATGGTAGAAAAGCATTCGGCAGATGGAACCACTACCTATCATTATACCTATACCAAGTTCGATAAGCAGAAGAATTGGATAGAACGGAAAGTCAGTTGTGCCAATTCCGAAGAATACACGGAAAAACGAACCATAGAATATTGGTAACCCCCTTCCTACTTTTTTCAGAGAGCCATATAAAACTCTTTTCAGAAGTAATATGGCTCTCTTATTTACTGATAGGGGATATACTACAATCTATCTTCTCATCGAAAATCCTCTCTTCTGCTGTTGGTCATAATCTCCTTCCACCACGTTATTCACTTCCCGTCTGGCTTTGATTTGCTCCCGGCTATCAAGTTCCCCTTTTTGCTTGGCTGTGAAATACAGGAAATCCCCTGCCGCCCGATGTGATTGCCTGTCATCCCCGAACAGGTCAAGGACACACTTGATGTCTGACACTTGCTCCGTATCAAAACGTGGCTTGTAACAATCACGGGCAAAACGAATTACACAGTGAACAGCCTTGCGGAAGATGTCGCTTGTTTTAAGCAGCAGGAAACTGAGGCAGCCAATAATATGCCCCTGCCATGCAATCCGGTTTTTGAGCCTCGTTGTTTCCTCCGTATGCGCAGCCTCCCGACGGTTAAGTTCCGACTGGTGCTTTGCCTCCAGTTCCATCCGTTCACGGTGATGGTCGCTTTGCATCGTTTGGATTTTATCCTGTAATCGTTCAATGGTTTCCTCGTGCGTGGAAATCTCACAGCGCAAATCCTCTATTTCATTTTTAAGTGCTTTTGATTTCCCGGTAGCCCAGCCGACAGCCGCATTCAGAAGCTCGCTGCCTTTTTCCCTGTTCAGCTTGGAGCGTTTCTCGCTGATAGCCTTGTCGAGGTCTTTACTCTGCCGCTCCTTTTTATTTGCCTTTTCGATAAGGGCGTTGGTGATGCTTTCCGTTTCCTGCATCTTTTGATTGGCCATTTCCAGTTGATGCTCCCGGTACTGCCTTGTGGCATCAAGACACTTCATTTCCGTTTTCTGCTTCTCAATAATAAAATCGTTACGCTCCAGATGTTCCTTTCCTGTAACAGCCTTCGACTGCCCACGCTCCATCAGGAGAATGTCGGATGCCAAGCTCTGCATTTCGGTCATATCCTCCTCATTGAGCTTGCGACTCTTGCCTGTATCGTGGTTCATCCAGTCGAAAACGATGTGCGCATGATAGTTCGGCTTGAACCATCTTTCGCCTACCTTGAAACTCTCCTTGTCCCCGGCTTCGGGTTGCCCGCTTAGCCAATGTCCCTCGTCCTTGTGCAGGAAGATTTGGAGCGGTGTGATACCCCAACGTCTTTGGCATTCCTCGCCGAATTTTTGCACGTCTGCCAATGTTGTGTCCGGTCGGATGAGCAACACGCCCTCACGGATTGGCGAGCATCCTGCCACCTTGATGGTTTTACCGTTCTTGCCTTTGCGCTCACGTTCCTTCTCCTGCATGGCACGACCTGTCTTTTCCTTGACCATCCGTTTGATATTGTCATAGTGCACTTGCAGGTCAGGGCCGCCGAAGCCGGGATTTATCCACTGCTCGTTACTGGCAGTCAGTTCAAGAACGATGTAGATTTTGGACTTGTCGATATTACGCATATACTCGGCTGTTCTCCGGTTATGAGCCCCGCTTGATTTGACGTTGCAGGGCTTGATATGTATGCTTGATTTTGTAGCCATATTCTTAAAACTTGATTCGGGTTATTGATAAAATCTATTGTCCGCTCATAACCGCAAGGGGGTTCTTAGGGGTGCAACCCATAAGCGGAGATTGCAAAGAGAGGGTCACTCTTTGCTCGGGGTTCTCAGGGGTGAAACGCCCTGAGTGGGTCATTAGGGCAAAGCCCTAATCCCCTCGGGAGAGCCCACAACTACGAAAGCGGAGCGTGTAGTTATAGTGGGCTATATCAAGGGCAAGCCCTTGTCTGTCCGCTACAGCCTACGGCTTCCGCTCTCCTCCATTAAGGAGGGTTTTCATCGCCACTGCCGATTGGGGATGCACCGACCAGTACAAGGTCGAAATCATCTATCAGCTTTTGCAGGACGGGGGTCTTCTCTATCATCCGCCGGAGGACTTTTTCCGCCTCTACAAGATGATTGGCTGTACACATTATTTTACTTTCCCGTATCTGGAAGACAATCCAGTCGGCTATGTCGATATGGGCTGCCTTCTGCTCCGGTGTGGCGTTCTTCTCTATGATGTCAGACACGACAACCTTGCAATAGGTCATACTCCCGGCATGCTGTTTCCACTCCGAATATCCGTCCGCATCGGGAAAGAGAAGCACGGTTCGTCCGCCCAGCACACGAAGCTTTTCCTCTCTCAACTGGCTCTTGCCTCCTGTCGCCAGCCAGACATAACCGGGAAAGAGGGCAGAGCCGATAACGGCACTCTTCTCGGATTCCACCAAGACCGCTACTCTGTCAGGATAGACATTCAGCAGGTGTTCCCCGAACAGGCATTGGGAAAGTTGCCAATCCTCCGGCAGTACCCGTTGCCTTTTCAGTATGCTGTGTATCCAGTCCACTGCCGACACCTCTCCTCCCTTGATACGGTGTCCGTCCTCTGGATTGTACTGTATCACCTTGCCCGTGCGTACCCTGTTTGTGCGGTCTATCTGCCAGAAGATGACAGCCCCGTCACGGGTTGCTCCAAGACGGTACTCTTCCAGCAACCGCTTCAACACTTCCTTTGCCTTGCTGCCGTAATAGGAATCAAGGAGCGAGGAAATGAAGCGGAAGAAGTTGCTGTGCACGCTTTGCGACCTCTCCACATACTTTGGCGGTATGTAGCCTATGCTTGCTTTTGGTGATGTCTGTCCGGGCTTCCGTTCTGACCTTTGCCTGTCAAAAGAGAACCCCTTGTCGGTACGGCATTCGGGGTGGTCGTGGAAATACTCCTTGGGAGTATAATGATACCCGCAACTGCTCTCATGATTGCACCTGCCGACAGACGGATGCAGGGGCATACCGCTTTCATCCACATAACATGTGAAAGAACGCTTGTCCCCGCAATTCGGGCAAGTATGCCGTGTTGCCGTTCCTTTATATTTCTGTAACGAATAGTTGCTCATGGCTTGTCTTTGTTTTTGAGTTTTTCGATTGTTGTCCCGCTGTCCCATTGTCCCGTCCCAATAAGACTTGGGACAGTGGGACACCCCGGGACACCTTGGGACATCAGGCTTCTGCCTGTATCATCCCTTGTACCGTAAATGAAGCGGTTATCCTTTATACAGCTATGTGCAGACTGCTTTTTCATGCCTTATCCTCCTCTTTCCCATATCCTGTAAACAACTCCGCCTGCTTTGTTTCTCTTACTGTCCCTCTTGTCCCATGCTGTCCCACCTGTCCCATTGTCCCACTTCCTGTCTGTTGGGACAGCGGGACACTTGGGACGGCTGCATTCCTGTCCTCCTTGCTGCGCTGGATTATCCGGCTGACGGTGGACTTGCCGCAGTTCACCTGTGAGGCTATCTCTCTGACGGACTTGCCGGACTGGGACAATTGCAGGATTTGGCAATCTCTCTGGCTGGATTCGTTGTCACCCAGTTTCTTCAGGTGTTCCTTTTCCGTTGAATAACCCCTGAACACGAATTGCAGGAAAGCGTCCACCTTCTCAATCTCGTAGATGATTACATTGTCCGCATCGTGGGAGAATGTCCCGTACCGGACTTTGAGCTGCTTCACATAGCGAAGCCCTCCGTCCTGCGCACTCTTCCCGATGGCGAACACGCTGTCAAAGAAATTGTAGAGCCGTTTGCTTCCGGCAAGGTCGTTGGAAGTGATGGGACAGTCCAAAGAGCGTTTGGGTGTATGTGCCAGAACAAGGACGGACAATCCGTATCTCTTTTTGAGGTTGTTGAGCTGTATCATCAGCCGTCCTGCCGCATCGCCTTTTTCCATGGCGCAGCACAGGTAGGTAAGATTGTCAACGATGAAGATTTTGCACCCGGTTTGCAGAGCCATCTGTTCTATGCCTCCCATGATGGCTTCCTCGAAATCGGCTCCCAGCAACGAATTGCAGTCAAGCGATACCCGGTACAGCCTTTCAGGAAAGATGTATGGCGTTCCATGCTCGCTGGTATAGCGTAGCTGGAACTGCTTTTCGGAGAGTTCAAAGTCCAGATACAGCACATCGTCAGTCCGGGCGATACGGTCGGCTATCTGCACGGCAAGGATGGACTTGCCCACATTGGAATCCGCAAAGAGGCAGGACAGTTCCCCCTCATACCAGAAACTGTCCCAGAGCGCACGGGGCGTGGGCAGCAGCGATGCTTCGAGTATCGTCCGGTTGGCGGTCTTGATACTCATCACGCCGATGCTGTCCGGCATCCCGTGCTGTACTTGGGTCGCCCTCGTCAGGTCGCCATGTATCAGACTGATATAATTCTTGTCCTCTTCCATGACGTTTACCAATTACGTGGAGCGGGCTTGCGGCGGTGGGAAGAAGATAAGGATTCGCTCAGTTCCTCATCGGACAGGGGTACGGGATTCTTCCGGGAGGATTCCAGCCATTTGTCCAGTTCGTCCCTGTAAAGGCAATATCGTTTGCCGGGCTTGGTGGCGGGAATGCTTCCCTCCGACAGCTTCATGTAGAGCGTGCCTTTGGGAATGCCTAGATATTCCGCCGCCTCTTCCACTGACATGGGGACATGGGTGTCCACCGCTTTTGCGTTGTTCACACTGCGCTGCTCCGTAAGCAGGCTTCTAAGGCTCATCACCTCGTCCCGAAGCTGAGCCACAATCTCCGGGAGGTCGTTGAATGTAATCACTGTTTTTTCCATTTGCGTACTCGCCTCTTTTGTAAGGCTTGGCGCAAAGGACTGGAATGATACAGCCGTGAATATCTCCACGAAAGGTCATTGCAAAATAATTCCCGAATAACGATGCCCAACCGCAAATGACGGGTAAAGTTATTCGGGAATTATTGTATAACAGTGGATTATGAGTTTTTGGCTGTTTGTCGTTATTATCGTGATTACTCTAAAACAGGCTTAAATCCGCTTCTCCTGCACATAATCCGCAGGATAATGGAAATCCAGTCTGCCGTTTTCAGGCTCGTCAATGGGAATCAGTGTCTTTAACGGCTCTACCTTGAAGTTCTTGATGGTCGCTATGTCCGTATCGGCAAACTCCCGTGGAAAAAGGGTGCTGATGAAGCGGGCACGGTTGTCCCCCGTGTAGTATTTCTTGTACATGAAACGCTCGGAGATATTCCACACGAAATGGCGGAGCGGAATGTTTGAAATATCTTTGGTCAGCCGCCCTTTTATCGGCTTGGGCTTGTAACTGTGGAGCCGCATCCAGTTGTTGACCTCGCCACAGATGTGGTTCACGGTTTCCTTGTCGGCAATACGGGGCATGATGAAATGGATGTATTCCATGACCATAGCGATGCGCTCCTCATTTTCCCGCTGCTCCCTGTCCTCGTAATCGGCACGGTTCTTCTCGTGAAGCTCCGGGGATATGGCAATCTCTGTCGGTTTTATATCCGGGGTCGCTTCTCCACCTGTTGGCATTGATGCCGATATTACAGGCTTGTGTGCATCTTGGGACTGGTCTTCCTGAATTTCTGTGATTTCGGCAGGTGTCTTTTTCCTGCCGAACTTGATTCTGTAGATTTCGTATGTATCGAAAATGACTGTCTGGAAGGAGAAGTAGAGCAGCCACCCCAACAGGTTGCTGCATACAAAGACTATCATCCTTACAAAGGTGTCTTGGTTGAATTTCTCAGCGACAATCAGTGTCGCTATGGAAGATATTAGGAGGATGGCAAAGCCGACAAATCCTAAAATGATATGTTTGTCTTTTACGGACGGTTCCATATTCTTTGTCTTATTCGGTTGTTACTTGTTACTGTTTTCGCAAATTTAATAGTCTTCTTTCAATTATTACTCATTATCCTTTGTCAGTGGTTTCTTTTTCAATGTTTTTCACCAAATGTCCGGAATCATACTCAATTATCATACTTTAAGTACCAACCAAAATAAAAGGAACGGTTAAAGCTCCAAACAATAACCGCTCCCTCTGAATATCCCGGATTTTGAACCGCCTTACGCTTCCTTGCGTTTCAGGGTTATCTTGTCCACGACCTCGCACATCTGCTGTGCCGCCATCTTGGAATAAATCTGCGTGGTGGTAATGTTCTTGTGTCCCAGATAGGCTTGGATGACAGCCATGTCCGTACCCATTTCCACATGCAGGCTTCCGAATGAATGCCGGGTGCAGTGAAAGGTTATCTTCTTGGTTATGCCTGCCGCCAAGAGCCAGCGTTTGAGTGGTCCTTGCAGCATCTTGTCCTTGAAACCGTCAAAGATAAGTCCCTCGTGCCGTTCCCCAAGCAGTCCGTAGGCTTCATCGCTGATGGGGTTGTGTACAATCTGTTTGGTCTTCTGCATACGGGTGGTCACGAACATCTTGCCGTTGGTGTACGGCTGTATCTGCTGCCAAGTGAGCTGCCTGATGTCGCTCTTTCTTAGTCCGGTCAGACAACCGAAAAGGAACGCCCTTTTCAATACCTCTTCCTCACAAGGCGTTTCGGCAAGCCGTATCAGTTCCTCTTGGCTCAGATGTTCCCTCATGGTGGGAATGCACTCGATGCGGTCTAAGAATCCGTTTGGGTTCTCCTTTATCTTCCTGTCCCGGTAGGCGGTGTGAAGTACCGCACGGAAAGCCGACCAGTAGCCCGCCGCAGAATTGATATGCAGCTTTTGGCTGGTGTGTATGGATTGTGGGGCGTTAAGCAGATATTCCATGAACTTGCGGCACAAATCCACGTCCACCTCCTCAAAGGTGCATTTGCCGTTCACGAACCGCTCGAAATGTTTATAGACGTGCTGCCACTTGATATTCTTCCTGTCTGCCAACCCCTTGAAGTAGGCGAGGAAATCGCCTTTCATCTTGGCTTTGTCAAAGAAGCCGTTGTTCTCGTTGAAGATGGCTTCATAACGCCTATTACGCAGTATCTCCGCTTTTTTCATCATGCGTGCGTTGAAATCACGCTCCTGCTGGTTGGCAGGTTTGGCGAAGATGTAAATCCCAAGAGCTTCACGTGTAATCACCTTCATGGTGGTGTTGTCACGGTAGCCGGGATAATAGTCCAGACACAGCGAATACTGTGTTCCGTTCTTAATCTTGCGCTTGCGCAAGGTAACTGTCTTGCATTTGCTCATATTGATGATGTTTTAAGTTGTACATTTTCGGGGGTGTTCCCGTGTTTATGGTGGCAAAGGAACAACGTGAAACAACCGTGAATACCTCCACGACAATCATTTTGAAATAATTTTCCGGTAATGTCGGTTGCTCACGGTTGTTTCTCCCTTTCAGCCATGACACGCTCCACATCGGAGCGTAAAAGCAGGTTTTTCACGCCTACTTTTATCTTTTCGATGTGCTTCACCTTGACGATATGGCAGATGTTGGCGGAGGAAAGCCCGTAAATCTGCCGGACTTGTTCCACGGTGTAGTAGCGTTCATCGTTCACGAGGTCTGTCCTGCGGAGTTCGTCCAGATGGGGTTTGGAGTAGTAGGTGCGCCCGTATTCTCTTTTGGTCGGTATCTTGTGGCGGTAGGCGTATGCCCGGAGTGCGCACGGCTTCATGCCGAACAGTCCTTCCGCTTCTTCAATCAAGAGCCAGTCGGTGATATTGCTTGTGTCAACCGCCACACCGAAGAACTCGTCAATATGCTTCTTGCTGTAGTAGTTCTTTCCTGCAATGCGGCAGATGGGGATGCGGTTGCGCTTGGCGGTGGTATAGAGCCACGACTGCCTGACCTTATAAAGGGACATCACCTCTTCACTGGAATAGAAGTCCAGCACTTCATCGGCTTCCTTTTCCCTCTTTTCTTTTTTGGCTGGTAAGGAAGATGAAACGGATTTCTTCGGTGAGGAAGTGCTGCCGGGCAGGACGCGGTGGTAGGGATTGCCCTCCAGCATCCGCTCGATGTCGGCTCTGCGGATGAATGCCATGCGGTTGCTGATACGTGAGGCTCTCAGCTTGCCGAGGGCTACGAGTTTGTAAACATACTGCCGAGAACAGCCCATGAGTATGGCTGCTTTGGAAAAGGTGAGATACTCCTGATGCTGTATCTCCATCAAGGGTCGGGCGGCTTTGAAAAGGTTGTTCTTCTGTTCCGCTCTGGCTCGTTTGGCTTCCGCCTGACAAGCCTCGCTGCAATATCTCTGCACCCCGCTCCGGGTTACAAATGACTTGCCGCAAAAATTGCATTTTCTTGTTGCTTTCATGCTGCTTTATCGTTTACTGGTTCATTCCTTCAATCGTATATCTCTGAAATGGTGAACGGATGTAAACGGAGGTCAACCGTTGTCGCCTTTCTGCACAATGTTACTATTGCTGCATATCAGGGCGGTTGTTGTCGCTCATCGTAAACGGTTGTAAACCCTTGTCAACTGTCCGCACGGTGTGACAAAAAACAAGCTCCGCAAATTCTCCACGTCAGAAATACGTCTCAAAAATATGTGGAAATTTGGGAAGCATCAAAAAGCAGTCGAAAAGTGTTAATTTTTAGAATATCCTGATAGATAAAGACTTACGTTTGGATATTTCTGGTTGTTTTTGGTTGTTTTGAGATTCTAAATACATGAGCCAAATGATACTATTCACATATAAAAAGCCTAATAATCTATTCTTTGGAATAGAAAATAATTTGTATTTTAAAGAATATGCAAAAGTTCTTTTTCATACAAATTGTACTGATGGGATATATACTATTCCCAATTTTGATAGTCTGTGTGTCTGTGCGCAGAAAAGTATAGGTAATGGAATATCTATCAACCAAACAGAATTATTCAAAGTTCTTCAATGGATTCAAAATGAAGAAATATATATGTGGTATGGAGCAGAGTGTGATGATTTGGATTGTATTGAAAATTTTGAAACATTAATCAATGCTATAAGTAATGGATTATTAACTTCCTCTGGGGAACTATATATCCATTATAAGAAATCTAATAAAAAATAACGTGTATAACAAGCGTATCAATCGCTCTTGAAAGGGCGACTATCCGTCAAACATTACCGATTAACAATGACAATATGAAATGGCATAAAATATACTTGAATGGAGAAAATCGAATATGGAAGAAATGTATTACATATTCGTGGGAGTTTATATATGAAGATAAAGAAATTAATTTTCAAAGAATTATAGATTCATCTTCATCGGAAAGGTATCAGATAAAAGCTCTTATCAAAGGTAAGGGGCTAATCGCTAAAAGTATATCTGAATTTGGGCAAATAAGAATGCCAGAATTTGCTGAAGTCAGCCATTTGTTTCTTGTCAGAGAAGATATATTGAATATAAACGAATTGTCCTCCATAAAAGGAATTTCTTTAAAAAGGGTTTCAGTACATGGAGATTTCCCACTTGATTATATGGCAATTATTTTTAATGAAGTAATTGATTGTGTTGACAATATTCATTCCAAACGAGAAGAATTTGAATGCATGAGTACACTTGTGTTAGATATGTCTAAAATACCTTCATCTGTAGATGGGTTCTTTTTAAAAGGGTGGAATAAATACGGTTTTTATAAAAACATTGTCAATGAAAATATGAAAATGCAATTACTTCATTTGTATAAGGCAAATGAGTTTTTAAAATTTAAAGAAATAGAAATAAATGGCACATCGGTAACAAATGGATAAATCTCCGTAAGAGAGATTATCCGCCGAACATTAGTTGCAGTCAAAAACGAAATAAAAATGAATGTAATATCAGAAAAAGAATATTCGTTTTCAAATGCGCTTTTTTGGAACGTAATGTTACATCATCATATTCGAGCCTTTGATGAAGAAAGGGATGCGAATTTTGATGAAGTATGGGATGAAGAACTTGTACCAACATTGTTGGATGAAAAGAAGTACAAGGAATATTGGTGTTGGCTATCTCAAATTGATTTGGGAACATCTGCAAATCAAGGTGAAATAGAAAATCCGAGAACTCTAACACTTCCTATCGGTAGTGATATTACATTGGCAATAGAATATCATCCTTGCTGTACATATTATTTTTTTAATGATACTTTAATCGGTGAAGTTAGTGGTAATTTTCACTTGAAGTATCTCACATATTCGGAATTAATGCGGATTACAAAAGAGAAATATGGAGATGTACTGTTCCATTTACTCTTACCTTTGTCTGCAATCAGGGAACAAGAAAAAGACATAGCACTTAATGAAATAATCCAACGATTGCAACAAATTCCCTTATTCAAGGAACATTCCGCATATATAGGTAAATGTATCTTGAATGGATTATTAATATCCAACTCTGACATACAAGAAATTCCCAAGATAGGAACGATATGTACAAGCAATTATTCATATAGAAATGCTTTGGTATATGATGATGAAAGGCAGGAAATAAAGGAGCTAAATATCCTTTTATCGAGATTATAAATATGCAACTAACAAGCGGATTAATCTCCTATAAAGGTCGATTATCCACAGAACATTATTCGCATAAATGATAAATATGATACAAGTATATTTCATAACTGACAGGCACAAATTGGAGCACCCCTTGTTCGGTATTACTGAACAAGAATTACATGTAATGAATAATTTGTCCAAAGGAGTTTTGCCAGATATTGATCCGTATGGCGATACGATGCTTTATATTGACCATATAAATTTCATCTCCGATAATATCCAAATTATGATAGGAAATAAGGAGCGGCAATTTTGTTATGATAAAGAATATAACCAATTAAAAGAATTATACGAGAAATTTAAGTCTGTAACCCCAAAAGAAACAACTTTATTCCTCGTAGGAGACTAAAAAAGCAAATAACATACGGATTAATCTCCCCTGAAAGGTCAGTTAGCCAATAAATATTACAGCTATGGATATAACGAATAGAATTATTGTCGCCTTACTGGAACGAATGAAAAGTAGAAACAAGAACTTTTCATTATCAAGACCTAAGTTTCATCAGTTGTTTCAAATAAATCCCGATGGCTACTTATGGTATGGCAAGAAACTGGAGCGGCATTTACTTAACAAATATGGAGAATCGGCTGATACATTGAAATATCTTGATATGTATTATTTCATTGACAATATCGTACGGTTGTATTACATGCCTAAAAATTCAAATTCGGAGGAAAACGAGTTTGGAAAGCTATACGCTTATGGCTCCATAATAGGGTTACACCGTTGTCATATTCCAGATAAGCGAATATATCTGAACCGATTGTTAAACACTTTACTGTTCTGTTGTCCGACTTCTGAAGAATATATCCGTAGATTCCGCTGGCAAAAAAACGGTATATATTACAAATCGCAGGATGTGGAAGTTCTTATTGCCGATACATTTACAGAAATACGGGAATCGGACAAACAATCAGAATCCATTGAAATAGTTGAGTCAATAGTCAATGAGACATACCGTTATCTGGTAGGCTCAAATACGGGGCTTCCATTTGTCCGTTCGGAAACTTTATTGCACTACAACCTGAACCCATCTGATTATATGTGGCTGTATCAGCACGATAAGGAATTGTTTTATACTTATCTTGATATGGCAGCATTACAGTCGGAGATTTTCAGTTACAAGTCATTTGTGTACAATTTCAACTTGTATATTCTAAAAGACACAAATATATTGGATGAATTGTCCAAATATTCCAAGTGTTATGAAGCCGTTTTAGAATTGCTTTTCAAATCCGATTCAATTATGCAGAACTCCGTTATTCGGCAAATCAAATTATGTAGAAATGAAGATACCATTAAACAGAATGACAGATTGGATGCTATTGACAAATGGCTCAACTCCCTAAACAAGATTGGTTAGCCACAGAACATTAAAAAACGGTGACTGTATCTAAAGATTCCCATAAGTATTTCTGTATAAATATAATATTATAAGTAAATGGAATGGCTGAGCAACATATATCAGAATTTTGAAGGGCTACTATCAGATTTAGCCCAATATATTCAATCAAATCCTAAAGTAGGTCATTTAATTGGTATATTTTTATTGTCAATTTGGCTCATCGGGCTTATATTCAATTGGAAGTGGACGTATAAGGGGAACGGTTCTTATGGATGGAACAAGTTACTCGAAGAATTAGGTCCTACTACTTTCCGTTTTTGGTTAGGGGTATTTATAACTATCTGTTTATTGATTATGATTTATATTTATATTAAGGTATGATAGAACCGATGCTTATTCTCTTACCGTTTATCATGCCCAATGTATAAACCCGAAGTGAAACATCAGTGCGACATTCACCACGGTCAGGGTGATAGCGATAAGGACTATTTTTGCGAGCTTCCTGCCGGGATGTTTCAGTTTTCCGTAATATTCACGGAGCGCTTCACGCCGCCCGGCTGTGTAGCGGAGCTGGCAGAACAAGTCGGGAAGAAAGCAGAGCATCATCACTACGGCAAAAGCAACAATCCAACTGAAATAGCGAAACATCAACGGTGTTCCAAGCGGTACGAGTATGGCAAAGAGCCAGCAAAAGAACAACAGCATACGCCCGTTAAGGTTGGTATGCTCCCTTTCGTGCCATATCTCGGCTACATACCACATATAGTCGATGAAGCAGATCCGGTATTTGCGATTATCCTTATCCATATCATTACAAAAATAATGTATTTTGCTCACTTAATCATTACTTCATACCGAAAAACACCACGCAAAATAAAAAATACCCCGTCGGCTTGTTCTTGCCGACGGGGTATTTTTATCCTCACTTGTCCTTAATCAGGTGCGACAGCTCCGGGTCTGCCTTGATACGCCCGATCTCGTCGGCGACAATCTGCCTGACCTCGTTCTTGATGCGGTAGTAGTTGGCGTCGATCTGCTGCTGCATGGTGTCGTTGCCGTCCTTGTCGGTGAAGTCGATGATCTGCGGAATCTTCACGTAGCGGGCGGTCTCCCGCTTGACCTGCTCGTTGTCCACGACAATCTCGGCATGGAAAATCTTCTGCTCGATACGCTCGTCGAAGTTGTCGGCTACCGCCCCGACGAACATACCCTGCGTGAGGTTGGAAATCTTGCTTGCCGGAATGAGGCTGTCCATCTGGGTATTGATGGAGACGGAGGTCTCGTTCCTGTTGATAGTCATGTTCTGCCGTTTCTGTAAGACCTTGCCGAAACGCTCGGAGAGCGTCTTGGCAGTTTCGGCAACTACCTGTCCTGCAAAGACATTGCCGACGGTATTGCAGATTACAGCGGACTCTTTGTCTCCATAATCACGCTTCAACTGGCTGAAATCCTGAAAGCCGAGCATGACGGCTACCTTGTTGCTTCGGGCGGTGGCAATGAGATTATCCAGCCCACGCATATAGATGGTGGGCAGCTCGTCGATAATCACGGCGGATTTGAGCCGTTTCTTCTTGTTGATGAGCTTCACGATGCGGGAGTTGTACAGTCCCAACGCCGCCCCGTAAATGCCTTGCCTGTCGGGGTTGTTGCCGACTACGAGCACTTTCGGCTCTTCGGGATTGTTGATGTCGAGGGTGAAATCGTCCGCCGTCATCACCCAGTAGAGCGCCGGGGAAATCATGCGGGAAAGCGGTATCTTGGCACTGGCAATCTGCCCCTGCAACTGCTCCACCGCCGAGGATTCCCATGCGTCCATGAAGGGAGAAAGGTAATTCTCCAGCTCCGGGTACGAGGTGAGGATGGGGAAAATGTCGGCGTACTTGCGGTTCAGGAACTCGATGGCATGGGGAAAGGTACAATACTTGCCGTTCTTGTAGATTTTGAGATACCATATAATGCTGGCTAACAGAATGATAGGCGATTCCACGAAGAAGTCGCCCTGTTTGGAAATCCACGTGCGGTTCAAATTTAACATAATCGTGTAGGCACTCTCGTAGGCATCGCTGATGTCGGTCATGAAGTCCGGGTGGATGGGGTTGCAGCGGTGGCTCTCCCTCGGATTGTCGAAGTTTATCACGTAGAACTTGGGCTTGACCTTGTAGCCGTCAAAGTGGGCGAGCAGGTGGTTGTAGGCTATCTCGGAGAGGTCGGGGTACTTGAAATCATACAGGAAAAGCGAATAGCCCTTCTCAATGGTCTGTTTTATGTACTGGTTGATAATTGCATAGGACTTGCCCGAACCGGGCGTGCCCAAGACCATCGTCGCACGGAAGGGATTGACAAGGTTGATCCATCCGTCATACGCCTTGCCCCGGAACCAGAAGCGGGTGCGGAGGTTGACGGAATATTCGTTCTCTTTCAGTTCGGTCTCCTGCATGAAGGATTCGTTCTCGACATTGAACACGTCTTCGAGCAGGTCGGTCTTCAGCAGGCGGGACATCCATAGCCCCGCCATGAGCAGGCAGATATACCCGGCGGTAAGGGTGGCGATATACAGCACGGTGTCCGCCGGAAGCGGCAGAGGAAGGGCGAGCAACCACCAGTTGCCGAAAAAGAGCAGCAAGCCGGACACGCCGCAAAGGATGATCCTGCGCCACGTGATTTTCTGTTCCTTCACGCCCTTTGTGCCGAGGCAGCTAAGGGCGAGGAACAGCACGGCGAAGAGCTTCGTCCAGAGGATATTGGAGAACAGCCCGGCGGTACGCTGGAAGCCGAGCAATATCCTATCGACCACACCGATGTCGATGCCCCACTCCCGGACAGACTGGTAACAGAACCAATAAATGTTGATGACTACAAATAAAATGCTTATCGCACGCATGAACTCCATGACTTTGGCGAGTCCACGCAAATCATCTTCGTTTTGCATAATTCGTTGAATTTTAAGTTGATTATTGTTGCCTGCCGTACTTGCGCCTCTTTTTCTTTTTGCGCTGCGGCGGTACGGGCTGGTCACCGGACGCTCCGCCGGGTACGAGGGCAAAGAGGTTGAAGGAGGCCGCCACGTTTTGGGTAGTGCCGTCCTTGTGGTCGGGACGATAGCCGATATGTCCGTCCCATTGGGATGCGCCCGTATGCTCCTGCTGCCGGGTGGGATGTTCCACTCCGGCGGAGGGTTGCGGCAGGTGAATGCCTTCCTGCCCGGCGAAAAGGTCGTTGAACACGCCTGCAGAGAACTCCTTGCCCAGACGGGAGCCGTTGAAGACGGCTTTGGCGGCATGGTCGATGAAGGTCGCCCCATAGATGCGCCCGGCTTCATTCTGACGGAATACCACGCCGATACCCTGCCGCATGAGTTCCCGCTCGAACTGTGCCCGGTCATGCCCTGCGGTCTGCATGGCGGCGGCAACCTTTCCGGCGGTGGCGGCGGCGACTTCCTTGTGGGTCTTTTCCCATGCGGCAGCGTTGTGCATCCGCCTTTCGAGGGCAGCGATGCCCGCCTCCTTGCCGAACACGGAGGACTTGAAGGGCTTGCCGACCTTGTTGCCCTCCCTGTCGGTTGCCGAATAGGTCAAGCCGTGATACTCCCGCCCGCCGTATTCCCCCTTCACCTCGTCCACCGTGATGCCGTAAAGGGAAAGGACGGCACGGTATTCGCCCTGTGTACGGAAACGCCACTCCCGGGCGAGCGGGCGGATGACTCCCGCCAACTGCCCCTTGAGATTGCCGTCCCCGTAACCGACGGGCGACAAGGGCAGCCCCTCCTTCCACTGCTTGGGCGTAGCCGGGACAAGACCGAACTGCCGTTCCAGCTCCCGACAGACCTTCATCGAACGCCCGTGCTCGTAGCTGTCGGAAATCGCCCGCCCGGTTTCGTCCACCCGGACGGAAACGATGTGCAGGTGCTCCCGCCCGATGTCGTTGTGGCGATAGACGATATAGGGCTGGTCGCCGAAGCCCATGCGCCGCATATACTCCTCCGCCAAGCTGACAAACTGCTCTTCACTCAAGCAATCCTTCGGGTCGGGATTGAGGGAGATGTGCAGGACGGGCTTCTCGGTCTTGCGATTGGCTGTGAGGTAATCACTGAACGAGCGGGAAAGATGCCCTATCGTGTAGGGGTTATCGCCCTGCGGCTCGATAATCCGGCTGGTGAAAAGTACGTCGGCGTGCCGTTCGTCCACCTTCAACTGGTTGTAGGCAAGCACCCCGTACAGGCTGCTGCCGTGCGAGATCTTGGCTATCATCGGACGGGGTATTTGCTCCGGAACTCCTCCACCAGTGCGGAAATCCGCTTGCTCAACTCGACCAGTTCGAGGGTGTGCCGCTCCAGCTTGTAGAGGAAAGCGAGGGCTTTCTTCTCCGAGAAATTGGATTTGAGCGCACGCACGCATTGGTTGTAGTTCGTGCCTATGGAACGGAACTGCGAGTGGAAAGTGGTCAGGCGCATGTAGAAATCCTGCGTCCCCTTATCCAGTTTAATGACCTTAATCTCCCTGCCGAAAAGTGCGGAAACGATAAACTCCGCCTTGGTCGCCTTGCCCGACTCGTCGAAAAGCGCGAGGAAACGGGCGTTGTCCCCGTCGTCCAGACGGAACACGTAGCGGTGGCGCATCTTGTCGGGCTTGGGCTTTCGCCCGTGGTTGCCCGCATACTTCTTCTGGTTGTTCATCATCCTGTAAAATTTTAAGTGAAACATGGTCTGAAAACGCCGTATGCCTACGGCTCTCCCCCGTGAGCATCCCCCGACTCCGGAGGGGGATGCCACATCGAGGGGGCAAGGTGGTGGTGAGGCACGAAATTCATTTCGAGTGCCGCAGCACACAACTTGCCATTTTCGTTTGAAAATAAAATCCGTCCTGTCGGACAGATTGGTGATGCCCTTGCCTGTTGCGGAGTGCCGGGGCACTCCCTCGGGCGGTTGCCGCTCTTCTCCATTCTTACTCCATTTTGGTTTCCGCCTGCAAAGTAACAGCCCTTTTCCCGTCCGGACACCATGCCCGGATGCGACAAACCTACGGGTGGAAAGACAATGCACGACACGCTGATAATCAAACGGATAAATTACCGGTATTTTGATATTCCTTTGCGCCGTGGAAGCGGTGAAACGACTGTCCGGATAGACAAGGAAACAACCGGATAGACAAGGAAACAACCGGATAGCCGAACGGACGGACAGCCGGATAACCAGCCGGACGATTGGCTAAACAGCCAAACGGCTAAATGACTAAACGGCTAAACGGTCAAACGGCTGAACAGCCGGACAAGCGGACAGCCGGATGATTGGGTGGACAGCCGGATGCCGGGCTGAATGTATGACCGGATGCCTGAACGGATGAACGGACGGATGAATGAACGGCAGAGTGGCTGAAAAGCTGACCGATTGAGTGAACAGAGAAGCGGCTGCACGGGCAGCCGGATGAATAACCAACAGAATGACGATATGGACAGACAGACATTGAACGTGGCTTTCGCCACACAGAAAGGCGGCAGCGGCAAGACGGCTATCACGGTGCTGGTGGCGGGCTACCTGCACTACCGCTTGGGGTGTCCGCTGGCGGTGATCGACTGCGACTTCCCGCAGTACAGCCTGTACGAGATGCGGGAGCGGGACAGCCGGGCGGTACTGGAGAACGAATACCTGAAACGGGCGGCTTACGAACAGATGCGGCAGCCGGGGCGTGCCGCCTATCCGGTGCGTAAGTGCCGGGTGGAGCAAGCCCCCGACACGGCAAGGGAGCTGGCGGCGGAAGGCTGCTACGACCTGCTCTTCTTCGACCTGCCGGGCACGGTGAACTCGACGGGCATCCTGCGCACGATCGCACAGATGGACTACATCTTCGCCCCGGTGAGTGCGGACAAGGCGGTACTGGAGAGCACGCTCTCCTTCCTCGACGTGCTGCAACGGATGATGCTGGGCAAGGAGACGAGCCGCCTGAAGGGGCTTTACCTTTTCTGGAACCAAGTGGACAAGCGGGAAACGAGCGGGCTGTACGAGAAGTACGGGCAGGTGGTCGCCGACATGGGGCTGCCGATGCTGCAAACCCGCATCCCCGACACGAAACGCTTCCGCAAGGAGGCGGACAGTACGGGACGGACGGTGTTCCGCTCCACGCTGCTGGCTCCCGACAGGCGGATGCTGGCAGGCAGCGGCATCCCCGAACTGACCCGTGAGATAGCGACCATCCTCAAACTGGAAGGCTATGAAGAAACAGCGGAATGAGAAGCCTATCGACGAGGAGCTGCTGATGCGGATGATGGCGGGCGAGGCGGCAGGGACGGGAGAACCGGGAACCGGAAAGGGGGAAACCGCCGTGCCGGTGGAGAAGGCGCAGGAAGGGAAGGCGGCGGACACAAGACGGCGCAAGGGAAGGCAGGCGGACTACGAGACGACCTTCCTCAAAGGCATGGACATCCCCGCCCGTTACGGCAAGCCGGTCTATGTGCGCCGTGAGTACCACGAGCGCATCGCCAAAATCTCGGTGATGCTGACGGGCGGCAAGGTGTCGCTCTCGGCATACATCGACAACGTGCTGGCACAGCACTTCGAGCAATACCGGGAGGAGATCGAGGCGGCATACGCCGGGAAACTGGAGAACCTCTTTTAAAAAGGAAGGAGGAAACGGCATGATACTGAAATTATCGCTCACCGTCCTGCTGCTCTATTACCTTGTCGTGCTGTGGAAATACTACCGGCAGGACATCGCCGGGATATTCGGGACAGCGGAGACGGACGAAGACACGGAGGGAACGGGAAAGGAACCGGGGCAACCGGGCGAGCCGTACACGGTCATGGGCGAAAGCACCTACCTGCCCTTCGGAGCGGAGGACGGGGAGGAAGCGGCAGCCGGAGCCGTGGACGAACCCGCAGCGGAGGACGACGGGGCGGACTACTCCGACATCGAGCCGGAGGAGGACGAGGAGGAGACGGACTATGAACCCACGCCGGAGGAGATCCGGGAACTGGAGGAGGAAGAGGAATTAGGGGCTTATTACCCGGACGGCAACCCCGACTTCGCCACGGGGTACTCCTTCGATGACCTGAAAAAGGTGCGCCGGGTACTGGTGTCGGACAATGCGGACGAAAAGGCGGAGCGGGAAGCCCGTGAGGTGCTGCCGTCCGTGATGGGGTCGGACATCTGGGAGACGATGCTGGACGAGTTCGAGGGCGCACGTGAGCGTGTCGCCCGGCTGATGGACAACCATAATGTTTAATTAAAATTTTAAAGACAAATGAAACAGAAAAAAATCTTATTCACGGCGGCCTGCATACTGGCTGCCGTGGGCGCAATGGCGCAGGGAAACGGGCAGGCGGGCATCACCGAAGCCACGCAGATGGTTACGAGCTATTTCGAGCCGGGGACGAAACTGATTTACGCCATCGGTGCGGTGGTCGGCTTGATCGGAGGGGTGAAAGTATATGGGAAGTTCAGCTCCGGCGACCCCGACACGTCGAAGACGGCGGCGAGCTGGTTCGGAGCCTGCATCTTCCTGATCGTGGCGGCTACCATCCTGCGTTCGTTCTTCCTGTAAAACAGCGGACTATGGACATGGAAATCAACAAGGGGATCGGCAGGAACGTGGAGTTCAAGGGGCTGGAAAGCCAGTACCTCTTCATCTTCTGCGGCGGTCTGCTCGCCGTGTTCGTGGTGTTCGTCATCCTGTACATGGCGGGCGTGAACCAGTGGGTGTGCATCGGCTTCGGCGTGGCTTCGGCTACGCTGCTGGTATGGCTGACCTTCCGGCTGAACGCCCGCTACGGCACGCACGGGCTGATGAAGGCAGCCGCCCGCAGGAGGCATCCGAGGTACGTGGTGAACCGCCTGAAAATCCCCCGATTATTTATCTTTAAACACTGGCAAGAATGAAAAACGTAATGAAAGCGGCGACGCTCGAAAGCAAGTTCCCGCTGCTGGCGGTGGAGAACGGCTGCATCGTGAGCAAGGAGGCGGACGTGACGGTCGCCTTCAGGGTGGAACTGCCGGAACTGTTCTCCGTTACGGGGAGCGAGTACGAGGCGATCCACTCGGCTTGGCACAAGGCGGTGAAGGTGCTGCCGGAGTATTCCATCGTACACAAGCAGGACTTCTTCATCGAGGAGAAGTACCGGCCGGAAACGGACAGGGACGACCTGAGCTTCCTGAGCCGGAGCTTTGAGAGGCACTTTAACGAACGCCCGTTCCTCTCGCACACCTGCTATCTGTTCCTGACCAAGACCACGAAGGTGCGGAGCCGTCAGGAAAGCACGTTCTCCACTCTCTGCAAGGGCAGGCTTGTCCCCAAGGAGATCGAGGACCGGGAGACGGTTACGAGGTTCCTCGAAGCCGTCGGGCAGTTCGAGAAGATCATGAACGACAGCGGTTTCGTTACGCTGCGCCGCCTCACGACGGACGAGATCACCGGGACGGAAACGGCGGCGGGCATCGTGGAGAAGTACCTCTCGCTCTCGCAGCACGACACGACGGTGCTGAAGGACATCCAGTTGAACCCGGAGGAGATGCGCATCGGCGACGACATCCTCTGCCTGCACACCCTCTCGGACACGGAAGACCTGCCGGGCAAGGTGGCGACGGACAGCCGCTACGAACGGCTCTCGACCGACCGCTCGGACTGCCGGCTGTCGTTCGCCGCCCCGGTGGGCTTGCTGCTGGACTGCAACCACTGCTACAACCAGTACATCTTCATCGACGACCACGGGGAGAACCTGAAACGCTTCGAGCAGACCGCTCGGAACATGCACTCGCTCTCCCGCTACTCCCGCTCCAACCAGATCAACAAGGCTTGGATAGAGGAATACCTGAACGAGGCGCACTCGAAAGGGCTGACCTCGGTGCGCTGCCACTGCAACGTGATGGCATGGAGCGACGACCGGGAGGAACTCAGGCGCATCAAGAACGAGGTGGGCAGCCAGCTCGCCCTGATGGAGTGCAAGCCGAGGCACAACACGGTGGACGTGCCCACGCTCTTTTGGGCGGCGATACCGGGCAACGAGGGGGACTTCCCCTTCGAGGAGAGCTTCTACACGTTCATCCCGCAAGCCCTGTGCTTCTTCACCGAAGAGACGAACTACAAGGACTCGCTCTCGCCCTTCGGCATCAAGATGGCGGACAGGATGACGGGCAGACCGCTGCATCTGGACATCAGCGACCTGCCGATGAAGAAAGGGGTGATCTCGAACCGCAACAAGTTCGTCCTCGGTCCGAGCGGAAGCGGCAAGTCGTTCTTCATGAACCACCTCGTGCGCCAATATTACGAGCAAAACAGCCACATCGTGCTGATCGACACGGGCAACTCGTACCAAGGGCTGTGCGAGCTGATCCACCGCAAGACCAAGGGCGAGGACGGGATTTACTACACGTACACGGAGGAGAAGCCCATCAGCTTCAACCCCTTCTTCACGGACGACTACAAGTTCAGCGTGGAGAAGAAGGACAGCATCAAGACGCTGCTGCTGGCGCTGTGGAAGGGCGAGGACGAGAAAATCACGAAGACGGAGAGCGGCGAGCTGGGCAGTGCGGTGTCGGCGTACATCCGCCGGATACAGCAGAACCGGGACATCGTCCCCTCGTTCGACACCTTCTACGAGTACATGCTGAACGATTACCGGAAGGAGCTGGCTGCAAGGGACATCAAGGTGAGCCGGAAGGACTTCAACATCGACAACTTCCTGACCACGCTCAGGCAGTATTACAAGGGCGGACGCTACGACTTCCTGCTGAACTCGAACGAGAACATCGACCTGCTGCACAAGCGGTTCATCGTATTTGAAATTGACAGTATAAAAGATAATGCCGAGCTGTTTCCCGTGGTTACGATCATCATCATGGAAGCCTTCATCAACAAGCTGCGCCGCCTGAAAGGGGTGCGGAAGATGCTGATCTGCGAGGAGGCTTGGAAAGCCCTTTCCTCGCCGAGTATGTCAGAATATTTGAAGTACATGTACAAGACCGTCAGGAAATATTTCGGCGAGGCGATTGTCGTCACGCAGGAGGTGGACGACATCATCTCGTCCCCCATCGTGAAGGAGGCTATCATCACCAACTCGGACTGCAAGATCCTGCTCGACCAGAAGAAGTACATGAACAAGTTCGACGGCATCCAGTCGATGCTCGGTCTGACGGACAAGGAGAAGTCGCAGATACTCTCCATCAACCTCGCCAACCATCCCGGACGGAAGTACAAGGAGGTGTGGATCGGTCTGAACGGGGTGCAGTCGGCGGTGTACGCCACGGAGGTATCGGCTGCCGAGTACCTGACCTATACCACCGAGGAGAGTGAGAAGACGGAGGTGTTCGCACTGGCGGAAGAGCTGGGCGGGGATTTGGAGCTTGCCATCAAGCGGCTGGCGGAGACGAAGTATAAATAATGTGCCGATGTGCTGACGGGGAGCGGCGGACAGGCTGCCGGACGGGTGGTTGATTGACCGGACGAATGGCTGAAGGGTCGGATGATTGACCAAACGGCTAAACGGTCAAACGGTTAAACGGTTAAACAGTTAAACGGTTGGCTGGCTAAACGGCTGGATGTACAAACGGCTAAACGGAATGGAGAGAATAAAATTTTGTAAAACTTAAAAAACGGAATCAAGATGAGACGATTGAATTTAATCCTGCTGCTGTCGGCGGTAACGGTGGCGCTGGCGTTTGTCATTTCCTGCAAGGAGACAAATGCGGAACGGTTGGAAAAGATGTGCGGCGAATGGGTCAGCACGGGCGGCAAGCCGCCCTTCACCCTTTGGGAAGAGGACGGCAAGTACCGTGTGACGGTCATGCACAGGAACCACACGGGCGACAGTGAAGCGGAGACCTACCTCGTCCGGGAAACGGAAGGGGTGCTGTTCATCGAGACGGGCTTCGCCGTGATGATGGACTATGACCGGGAGAAAGACCGCATCCGGCTGTCGCCGGGCGGAGAGTACAGGAGAAAGAGTGACGGAACCCTAAAACAGTAAGGACATGAAAACGATAAAGGCAATCATTCTGGGCGTGGCGTGCCTGACGGCAGGTGCGGCCAACGCCCAGTGGGTCGTACACGACCCCGGCAATCTGGCGCAGGGCATCATCAACACGGCTAAGGAGATGGTGGAGACCTCCGCCACCGCACAGCACACGCTGGACGGATTCAGGGAGACGGCGAAGATATTCGAGCAGGGGCGGAAGTATTACGATGCGCTCAAGGCGGTGCATGACGTGGTGAAAGGCGGCGTGAAGGTGAAGAAGTCCATCGGGCTGGTGGCGGACATCTCGGAAATCTACGTGCGCAACTACCAGAAGATGCTGGGCGACCCGAACTACACGCCGGACGAGCTGGAAACCATCTCGTTCGGGTACGCCAAGCTGCTGAGCGAGAGTGCGGACATCCTGCAAGACCTGAAGAACGTGGTGAACGTGACGGGGATGTCGCTCTCGGACGCCGAACGGCTGGCAATCATCGACCAGAGCTACAAGCGGCTGCTGGAGTACCGTAACCTCGTGCAGTATTATACGGACAAGAACATCTCGGTGAGCTACCTGCGGGCGAAGAAGAAAAAGGACGCCGACCGGGTGGTGGCTCTCTACGGGGATGCGGAAGACCGTTACTGGTGAGACCGGCAATATATAATAATGTTCACGTACATAAATATAATATAGGACTATGTTGTTAGCGATAGACTTCACGAACCTGCACGAGATATTGCAGGTATTGTATCAGGACATGATGCCGCTCTGCGAGAAGCTGACGGGTGTAGCCAAGGGAATTGCCGGGCTGGGTGCGCTGTTCTACGTAGCCGCCAAGGTGTGGCAGGCGCTCGCCCGTGCCGAACCCATCGACGTGTACCCGCTGCTCCGCCCGTTTGCCATCGGGCTGTGCATCCTCTTCTTCCCCACCTTCGTCATCGGCACGATCAACGCGGTGCTCTCGCCCGTGGTGAAGGGCTGCCACGGGATGCTCGAATCACAGACCTTCGATATGAACCGATACCGGGAGCAGAAGGAAACGCTGGAGAGGGAGGCGTTCCGCCGTGACCCGGAGAAGGCGTATCTGGCGAGCAAGGAGGACTTCGACAAGAAGCTCGACGAGCTGGGCTGGTCGCCCAAGGACTTGAAGACGATGGCAGTGATGTACATCGACCGGACGGAATACAACATGAAACGGAACATCCGGCTGTGGTTCCAAGAACTGCTCGAACTGCTGTTCCAGTCGGCTGCGCTGGTGATCGACACGATACGGACGTTCTTCCTGATAGCCCTCTCCATCCTCGGTCCGATAGCGTTCGCCCTCTCGGTCTATGACGGGTTCCAGAGCACGCTCACGCAGTGGATAACGAGGTACATCTCCATCTACATGTGGCTGCCCGTGAGCGACCTGTTCAGCTCGGTGCTGGCACGCATCCAAGTGCTGATGCTCACCCGTGACATCGAGGCGATGAGCGACCCGACCTTCATCCCGGACAGCTCGAACACGGTGTACATCATCTTTTTAATCATCGGGATATTCGGGTACTTCACCATCCCGACGGTCGCCAACTGGATCATCATGGCGGGCGGGGTGAGCCAAGCCAACCGTGCGATGAACCAGACCGCAAACAGGGTCGGCAACGTCGCCGCAGCGGGTGCGGGCGCCGCCGTGGGGAACATCGCCGGAAAAATCATCAAGTAGCGGCGGATGCCCCAAGAAAATGAGTCATAACGAATAAAAAACCGGAAACATGGAATTTAAAAGTTTGAAAAATATCGAAACGAGCTTCAGGCAGATACGGCTCTTCACGCTGGTATTCGCCTGCCTGTGCGCCGTGGTGACGGGCTTCGCCCTGTGGAAGTCGTACAGCTTCGCCGAGGCGCAGCGGCAGAAGATCTACGTGCTGGACAACGGCAAGAGCCTGATGCTGGCGCTCTCGCAGGACGTGCGGCAGAACCGCCCGGTGGAGGCACGGGAGCACGTGCGCCGCTTCCACGAGCTGTTCTTCACGCTTTCGCCCGACAAGTCGGCTATCGAGGGCAATATCAAACGCTCGCTGCTGCTGGCGGACAAGAGCGCCTTCAACTACTACAAGGACCTCTCGGAAAAGGGGTATTACAACCGGATAATCTCGGGGAACATCAACCAGATGATAGAGATAGACAGCCTGCGGTGCGACTTCGACAAGTACCCGTACAGCGTGCGGACATTCGCCCGGCAGATCATCCTGCGGGAAAGCTCCGTTACGGAGCGCAGCCTTGTGACCCGCTGCCGCCTGCTGGATGCGGTCAGGAGCGACAACAACCCGCAGGGCTTCATCATCGAGGGGTTCGAGATCACGGAGAACAAGGATTTGCAGACCCTCAAACGCTGACGGCTATGATAAGGAAATTCATCACAAAGGCGCAGGATTGGGCGGACGGGAAGCTCCGTCGCCTCGCCGGGCGTATCTCGCCCGACATGCGTGTGGCAATCATCCTCGTGATGCTGGCGGCGTTCGGCGCACTGTCGGTCTATATGACCGTCTCCTCCATCTACCGTATCGGCAGGAACGACGGGAAGGAACTGGGAATAGAGCATATCAGGCGCCTGCAATTACCCAATGACAGTATTATCAACCCTTTTGAAAGCGGACGGCATGGGACTGGCGGAGAAGTTGAGTGAGTGGCTGCTCCGCCGCCGGGAGCGGCAGGAGGAGCGGAACATGAGGCAGGTGGCGGCGTATTTCGGGAGCCTGCTGAAAAAGAGGCGTGCGGATGCCGGTGCAATCCTCCAGTCCGTCAGGGACTACCGGGACTGCCCGGAGGTGACAAGGAAACAGGCGGAGCTGCTGCTGGAACACAGGTTCTTCCGGTACGTGTACCAGACGGGCTATCCCGAATGGCGGGCGGTCATGGACGCCCTGAAAGAGACCCGTTACGGGATGCGTGAGGGGGCGGCAATCCCCCGGAGCGTGAGGGAGGCGGCGGAAAGCCCGATGCTGCGTCTGGCGGCGCAATACAAGGTGCTGGAGTACGAGTACACGAGGCGCAACGCACCGCAGCCGTTATCCCCCGAAGCGCAGGCGGAACGGGATGCGGCGCACCGGCTGCTGAACTGCTGCATGAGGGAGGGCGACCTCGACGCACTGAAAAGGCTTGCCCTGAAAGGCGAGAAACCGGACGACTCGGTGGCCATCCGCCACGGGCTGGCGGAAGGCTACCGCAGGCTCGAAGAACTGAGCTGGGAATGGAGCGAGGAGATGCGGGGCGACAACCACACCGTCATGGAACAGATCGAGTTGCGGGAGGCGGACGAGCGGGGAAAGCTGATGCGGCAAGCCGCCGCCCTTTACGAGAGGAAGACGGGCGGCAGACTGCCCGGCGACTATCTGGAAGCGGTGAAGGCGGAACGGGCGCTGCTCCACGGGCTCGCCCGCCACGGCTGGGACGGTCAGCGGGAAGTACCGAAGGAGACGGTGGAGAAGTACGGGCTGACGGAGGACTTTGCCGGCATCGCCCGGCTGAGGTGGGACTACCACCTGAGCGAGGACAATGGGGACTTCTCCCGTGACTACCCGGAAGCCGCCATCGGACGCCACAACCGTGCCATCCGGGAGCGTGCGGCGAAAGAACTGGCAGGTCTGGAAGCGAGGCTGTTCCCCGAAAAGGCGGCAAGCCGGGAACGGAAGGCTGCGCACCTGCGGGCGGACAACCGGGCAAGCCCCACGGCATCGCTCAAACGGGAACGGAAGGAGCCGCCCGGCAAGCGGCAAACCGGGGAGACAGGCAGAAGGAAGCCTCCGGGGAGAAGAATCAGAATGTAGGACAACCATAAATTTTTGACATGATGGAAGAACAGAACCAAGAAAAAGCAACGGCAACGCAGCACGTGACGGTGGCGGATGCCGCAGCCCCGGAGACGGGGAACGGAAAGAAGGAGGACAAGGGCGGCGGGAAAAAGGAGAAGAAGACAGCCAAGCCGCTCACGCCGAAACAGTTGCAGCAACGGAAGAAGCTGATGGTATATCCGCTGATGGGCTTGCTGTTCCTCGGCTCGATGTGGCTGATATTCGCACCTTCGGAGAAGCGAGACGTGAACCGGGATACCGTGGGGGCGTTCAACGCCGACATCCCCCTGCCGGAGAACGACGGGATCATCGGCGACAAGCGGAAAGCCTACGAGCAGGCGCAGGCGGAGAAACAGCAGGCGGAGAAGGTGCGCTCGCTGGAGGACTTCGCCTTCTCCGAAGAGAGCGATACGGACGGGGTGGAAATGGAACTGCCGGACAGCGAGCCGGAACGGGAACCGTTCAGGGACTATTCGGACAATGGCGGCAGCCGTTCCTCCGTTACCGCCTACCGGGACATCAACCGTCAGCTCGGCTCGTTCTACGAGGAACCGAAGGTGGACGGGGAAAAGGAGGAGCTGAAAAGGCAGGTGGAGGAGCTGACCGCCAAACTGGAAGAAAGGGAACGGCAGGCGGGCGGAATCGACGATCAGGTGGCGCTGATGGAGAAGAGCTACGAGCTTGCCGCCAAGTACATGGGACAGAACGGGCGGGACGGCGCAGCCGTGCAGGTGCCCGCCACCGGACAGGACGGCAACGGTTTGGGACAGCCCGCCGTGGCGGTGCAGGCGGCACGGGAGCGGACGGTATCGGGGCTGCAACAGCCCCTGAGCGATGCGGAGTTCATGCGGCAGTACAGCCAGCCAAGGAACTACGGCTTCAACACGGCGGTAGGCAGCGGGTACGCTATGGGGAAGAACACGATACGGGCGTGCATCCACGGGGATCAGACGATTATGGACGGACAGACGGTGAGGCTCCGGCTGCTCGAACCGCTGCAAGCGGGAAACCTTGTGATTCCGCAGAACACGCTCGTTGCGGGTACGGGAAAGGTACAGGGGGAACGGCTGGATATCGTGGTGTCGTCCATCGAATACCGGGGGAACTTGCTGCCCGTGGAGCTGGCGGTGTATGACAGTGACGGGCAGAAAGGCTTGTCTGTCCCTTCATCACTGGAACAGGAAGCGGCAAAGGAGGCGATGGCGAACATCGGCGGCGGGTTGGGAACGAGCATCTCGTTCGCACGGAGCGCCGGACAGCAGGTGGCGATGGACATCACCCGTGGGCTGATGCAGGGCGGCAGCCAGTACCTTGCCAAGAAGTTCCGCACGGTAAAGGTTCACCTGAAAGCGGGGTATGAGGTGATGCTTTACGCCAAGGAGTAGTGTACTTTTTCTTTTGCCTTGACGCAAAAGAAAAAGATACCAAAAAGAAAAAAGAAAATCGCTGCGTTTCGCTTTACGCTGCGAAAATGAGGTCGGATTTCATGCGGATAGTAGATTTTTGTATGGGAGGAAGTGGCTGGAGGATATGATAATTAGCGATAATAATTAGAACAATAATTAAAAAGAAAGGACAAATGAAAAAGATTTTTGGATGGGTCGCCCTGCTTATGGGCATGGTGACGGGTGCGAACGCACAAGTGAATGATACGATACAGCGGGCTGCGGGCAACGATCTGTATCAGGGGATTACACGGAAGCTACCCTACCGGCAGATGGTTACGCCCCACGGGGTGCAGGTGACGTTCGCCAAGACGGTGCATATCATCTTCCCCTCGGCGGTGCGGTACGTGGACTTGGGAAGCAATTGGATTATCGCCGGGAAAGCGGACGGTGCGGAGAACGTGATCCGGGTGAAGGCGACCACCGAGGGGTTTCCGGGGGAAACGAACTTTTCCGTTATCTGCGAGGACGGAAGTTTCTATTCGTTCAATGCCCGGTATGCGCATGAGCCGGAGATGCTGAACATCGAGATGAAGGATTTTTTGGAGAACGGGGACACGACGGACTTCTCCCACACCCGCATGAACATCTATTTCAGGGAACTGGCAGGCGAAAGCCCGCTCTTGGTGAAGCTGATCATGCAGAGCATCTACAAGGAGGACAGGCGGGAGATCCGGCACTTGGGCTGCAAACGCTTCGGGGTGCAGTTCCTCCTGAAATCCGTCCACTCGCACAACGGGCTGTTCTATTTCCACACGGAAACGAGGAACAGGTCGAACGTGGCTTTCCGGACGGACTTTATCCGGTTCAAGATCGTCGACAAGAAAGTGCCGAAGCGCACCGCCATTCAGGAACGGGTGATCGACCCGGTGCGCAGCTACAACGAGGTGCTGGTGACGGAGGGGAAAAGCGACGTGCGTACGGTGTATGCCATCCCGCAGTTCACCATACCGGACGACAAGCTGCTGGTCATCGAGCTGTTCGAGAAGGACGGCGGCAGGCACCAGACCATCCGGGTGGAGAACGCCGACCTCGTGGCGGCAAAACAGATTAACGAACTGAAAATCAAGTAAGCGATGAAAAGGTTACTGTTCATTATCCTGCTTTTCGGGGTGTGCCTGACTTTCAACCGGGCACACGCCCAACGGTGCCTGCCCGGAATGAGGGGCATACAGCTCACGGGCGGGCTGTCGGACAACATGCGCTGGAAAAACGGCGACGGCTTCGGCTACCACGCCGGGATAGCGGTGAGCACCTACACGAAGAACGCCCACCATTGGGTGGTCGGTGCGGAATACTTGGAGAAGCGGTACGGCTACCGGGACTGCCTCTATCCGGCGAGCCAGTTCACGGGCGAGGGCGGCTATTACCTGAACTTCCTTTCCGACCGGAAGAAGACGTTCTTCGCCGCACTGGGGCTGTCCGCCCTTGCCGGGTACGAGACGGTGAACTGGGGCGAGAGCCTGCTGCCGGACGGCTCCCGGCTCACGGATGAAGACAATTTCATCTACGGGGGTGCGCTGACGCTGGAGCTGTCCGCCTACGTGACGGACAAGATTGTCTTGCTGGTAAACGGTCGCCAACGGGTGCTGTTCGGCGGCGACTGCGGGAAGTTCCACACGCAGGTCGGCATGGGAATACGTTTTATGATTCGATAACTGCTATATAATATATAATGTATATGAGGACAATGATTTATAAAATACTCACGGGCTGCTACATCGTGGCCGCCCTCGTGCTGGTCGCAGCCTGTAATGACGGGCTGGACATTCAGACGAAATACCCGTTTACGGTGGAGACGATGCCCGTCCCGAAGGAGCTGAAAGTGAACGAGACGGCGGAGATACGGTGCGAGCTGAAACGGGAAGGACGCTGGGAGGACACCCGGTACACGATCCGCTGGTTCCTCTTCGACGGGGAAGGCACGCTCAAACTGGAAGACGGCACGGCGTTGCTGCCCAATGACCGCTACCCGCTGGAGAAAGAGACGTTCCGGCTCTATTTCACCCCGCTGTCGGACGAGCAGAGCAGCTTCACCGTCTGGGTGGAGGACTCGGACGGTCAGGCGGTCGAACTGGAATACGACTTCAATGCGGACAACGACAAGGAGGACGGGGATGGAACGGAATAATCTGGTTTTATACCTCGACATACCGGAGTTTTCCGAAGCCCTGTATGCCTCGAAATGGCACCCGGATGCTGTTCTTCCACAAGCCGGGGATAATATACATCCGGAAAGCCTGCTGTCAGAAAAGGTACTTGCCATGCTGGAGACAGTTCCCGCCAGCGAGGTCTGGGAAGACCTGAAGGACGACAGCCGGAGTATGCGCCGGGTCATGGAACATGAGGTTTTCCGGGTGACGGAACGGGGCTTTTACCTGCGTAAGGACGGGGCACTGTGCTGCACGCTGACCTTGCAAAGATACCGTGTGTACGATGCTGAAAAACGGGCGAAAACGGAGGTGCCAACATCTTATCGTGCCCGGAGCATGGAACGAAAAAGCGGAAAAATCCGATTTTATTTCCGGAAATACTTTATACATATTGATGTGCCGGACACGCTGCCGCAATGCCCGGAGGTGCGTGAATACGTGAACATAGAGCCATTGCTCTCGGAGGCGGATAAAAAACTGCTGGCGGAAACGGAATGTGATAAAGGGGAAAGCCTGCTGGAACGGATAGCGGAAGGAGACTGTTGCCGTGTACGGGCAAGATGTTGGACTACGGATAAGGAGAGCGGCAAGTGGATGCGTGTGTTGTCAGTGGATATTTAAGCAAGTTTATAACAAGAAAAAAACAGAAACATGGAACAAGAAGAAAGAATGTATCAGGTGCCTTTGGAGATGATATGCAGGCACGACCGCACGGCGGAGGTCTGCCGTGCCGCCGTTGAAGAGGACGGCTGGCAGTTGGAGAACGTGCCCGAAGAGGTGAAGACACCGGAACTGTGCCGGAAGGCGCTGGAAACGGAAGCGGGGTTCGGGAACGACCGCTTCCGGCTGGTTCAGCATATCCCGTCCCCGGAGGTGTGCATGGAGGTACTGAAGGAGTGCAGCAAGGTCTGCCCGGAGGAACTCTACGGGGTGGCGGCAAGCATCCGCCCGGAGGTGATGAACGGCGAGATGGCGGACTTCCTGCTGCCGCTGGACGGCAGGTGCATCAGCGTCCTGCCCGTGCACCTGCAAACGCAGAAACGGGTGCTGGTGGCGGCTGAAACGTCGGGGATGTCCGCCGTCGGGCGTGGCGGAGTGCCGAAAAGCCTGCTCACGCCCGAAGTGTATGTCAGGTGCGCCGCCCACAGCCGGGAGTCGCTGATGATGATCCCGTGGGCGGAACATTCGCCGGAGGTCTGCCTGATGGCGACAACGAAGTACCCGGACTGGGTGAGGAAACACCCGGAGTTCGTGCCGGAGAGCGTGCATAACCAAGACAGCGTATATACGCTGAACAGCCTGATGGAAAGCCTGACGGGGGAAAAGTTCAGCTACCGGCAAATGACGGACTTCTACAACGGGAAGCCGCTGGAAGTGAAACGGATGGAGACGCCGGACGGCGTGCAGAAGGACAAGGCGGTGAAGTTCGACAAGGAGACGGGGAAGTTCTCCTTCTCCGACATCCGGCAAGAGCGGAAACGGGGATTGAAGATGTAGCATGAACCGGACGAAATGGAAAGCATCCTTCGGGATGCTTTTTTCATATCCGCCCTATCGTCTTCCGGTTTCTTTTGCTTCTTGTTCTTTTTCCGCCCCCGCTCACGAAAGAAAAGAAGTGCAAAACGGATAGCGAACAAAAAAGGGGGTGCTTAAAGCATCCCCTCGTCCGTGTAGCTGAGGTAGGTGTCCTCGGTCAGTATGATGTGGTCCAAAAGGCGGATGCCGATTGCCTCGCAGCCTTTCTTCAACTGGCTGGTCAGGTTGTTGTCCTGTGTGCTTGCCACCGTCGAGCCGGACGGGTGGTTGTGCGAGAGGATGATTCCCGAAGCATGGGAAACGAGAGCCGTCTGAAGAACGATGCGTATGTCCACCACCGTACAGTCTATCCCGCTGCGTGAGACGCACGAGACGCCCAGCAGCTTGCCTGCCCGGTTCAGGTACATCGCCCAACACTCCTCGTGGTGCTGCATACAGTCCTCGTAGAAGGTCTTGAGGATGTCGTAAGACTCC